>Ga0247608_10000241_pt1 | contig 99760 bp, 78 predicted proteins | sample 176DNAGHGlowgp2_FD_193490 | JGI IMG/M metagenome (GOLD analysis project Ga0247608, IMG submission 193490) | Sheep rumen microbial communities from Palmerston North, Manawatu-Wanganui, New Zealand - 1766 DNA GHGlow gp2 | ecosystem: Host-associated > Mammals > Digestive system > Stomach > Rumen ... | reverse complement strand
CAAACACGAATTATAAGCTCCCCGCAGGCTCGGGATATATCCTCTACGTTGAGACCGAGGACGGCACAAGCAACTTCTCTATCGACGAGGCTATCGTCGCTAAGGCTGGCACTCAGATTGACGGTCCGAAGCCTGTAACTCCCACTAAGGTCATCGACGGCGATATCGACTTCGACGGCAAGGTCGACACATTTGACCTCGTACTCGCAAGAAACGGCGCAGTAAGCGGTCTTTCAGGCAATGCTCTCAAGGCTGGCGACGTCAATGGCGACGGCAGCATGACCGTTGCTGACCTCGTTCAGATAAACGAGTTCGTTCTCGGCAAGAGAAAGAGCTTCGAGAAGAGCGCGGCAGCTGTGACAACTACAGCTACTACTCAGCAGCAGGTAACTAACACTACTCAGGCTGCTTCGGGCAACCACCTCTCAATGAAGGACTTCACTGCCAAGGTAGCAGGAAATATAGCCGAGAAAGAGCCCAGTTCGGCAAATGAGGCTAAGAACGGCGTTACCTACGGCGTGATACAGAACAAGACCTACTTCTCAAGTGTCTGCAACAGAAACAAGAAGTACAATGTTCTCCTGCCTCCCAACTATGACCCGAACAAGAAGTACCCTGTAATGTATATTCTCCATGGTTACTGGGAGAATCCCGACAGAATGCTCACTAAGGGCAACGCTGTGATGCATACCCGCGAGATGCTCGGCAATGCTATTGCAGAGGGCGCAGCTAAGGAAATGATCTGCGTATTCCCCGATGTTTATTCGAGTGCTACTCAGGATGCCTGCTCGGCTATGGATAATAACAACAACGCTGCTTACGATAACTTCATCAATCAGCTCACAAAGGACCTCATGCCCGAGATTGCAAAGAACTACAGCGTTCTCACAGGTAAGGACAACACAGCTATAACAGGCTTCTCAATGGGCGGACGCGAGTCACTCCTCATCGGAATGAAGATGGCTGATCAGATCGGCTACATCGGCGCTATCTGCCCCGCTCCCGGTGTTTCGGGCTCATTCAAGTGGGACAGCAACAACGAGCCTTACTTCCTGATGATAACAGGCGGAAGCAACGACCAGACTGTTTACGACAATCCCAAGAATTATCACAATAACTTCGAGAAGAACGGCGTTCCTCACGTATGGCACTATGTAAACGGCGGTTACCACGGTGACAACTGCATAAGAGCTCACCTCTACAACTTCTTCCGCATAGCCTTCCAGAACTAATCTACAGTAATACTTCCTTTCAGTTCATAAAAATACGGCTGTCGGGCTTCGGCTCGGCAGCCGTATTTTGCTGTCTCTTTATGTACAGGATAGCGATTCGCGGATGATAGAAGTTTTGCACTCATCGTATTGACAAATAATCAAAAAATTGTACAATATAGTTAGTGCATACCCGATAACCGCCGCTTGGCGGTTACTGTGTTCATAAACTGACATAAGACTGGGGGCGTCAATATGTTCCAAAAGGATGAAATTATCAGCAGGATCGCCGAGGCTCTCCTGATACGAAAAGAGTGAGCCTTTCTCTTTTCTGAGAGCACCCCATAGGGGCAAAATTTAAATTGAAAGTTTTAGGGGAGGAGTTTGAGGAGGACTCTTTCTCCAAAGGGTCCTCCTCAATAATAACGTATAGACAGTCATGCAGGCATCATGCAGCTTTTTAGTCGTTCCTGTGCAGATATGCGTAGACAGTGGGTATCACTATAGCGAAGGTCGTAGGTACAAAAATAAGGATAATGGAGGCTGTATCGCTGTCTGTGCCTGTGAGCCACAGTACGGCAGTTTCCGCGAGCGTGAGCAGTCCCGCCGCAACCCAGACCTTGCCTGCGAATCTGTGTGTGACATCCCAGCAGCGCTCGTTTTTGAGCGTCCACGGCAGCTTTATGCCGAGGTTCTTGTTCTGGCGTACAGTCGGCAGATAATTGCCCGTGATGATGAAAATGAAGCCTATCATCAGCGGAACGAACAGCGTGAAGCTGCCCTCTATCTTGTCGCCGAGCTGCGCGCCGCTGTCCATTACTATGAGTATGAACCAGCTCACCGCTATGAGCATTACCTCGATGAAGAGGAGTATGATTGTCAGCGGCTTGATGTTCTTCTCAATGTTTTTGGACTTTGAGGTTATCAGCAGTCCGAGCGGGAATATTGCCAGTACTACTATCGGGAGCATTATTCCCAGCCACCTTGAGCCAGTGCCATTGCATACGAATGAGGCGTCGAAATGCGTGGGCACTGTGTCGGGCAGACGGAGTACGAATAGCGCCGCTATGATGAGGTTTACTATTCCTATGATAACTGTTACGGCTGTGAGCCTCTTTATTGTATTATTTTTCATTGTCATTTCCTCCTTTTCCGAAAACGGCGGCTATTCCCGCCAGAAACTCCTGAAATACCGTCATATTTATGCGGTAGGTTATGGTCTGTTTTTCCTTTTCCGCAGTAACGAGCTCAGCCTCGCGCAGTATCTTCAGATGGTGCGAGATGGTGGCGTTCGATATCTCGAAGCGGTCGGCTATCTCGCCCGCGGTCATCTCCTGCTTTTGCAGTAGGCTGAGTATCTCGCGGCGTGTCGGGTCGGACATTGCGCCCCATATGTCTTTCATACGGATACCTCCTTTTCTGTCGGCATTTTCCTGTATACGAAGCGTACAGTGATGAACAGCAGTGCCGCTGCTCCGAGCAGCAGTACAGCCTCGAACAGCAGATGATTTTTCGTGTAGATTATGCAGCTGAAGTCAATAGCCGCGTGCAGAGCTATCGCCAGCGGGTAGAGCCATAGTGCCTTCTTCTCGCGGACAGCACGGAATACGAGCACGGACAGTCCCGTTTGCAGCATCATTGCCGAGACACGCTCGACCATGCCGAGCACCGCGCCGCCAAACGTCATGGAGGCGTACTCCCTGAGCTTATCCATAGCGACGGGCATCAGCTCCGCGGGGACATCTTTTGTTACCTTGTCTATCCCTCCGCTGTTGACGATAACTGCGAGCACGATGAATGACAGCGTCGTGAAGCCCGCATACAGCGCCTCGATACCGCCGTGACCTATCGCGTAGGAGACAGAGGTGCGGCGGTCGGTGTACTTTTTCAGCACGTATCTGAACGCGAGGAAGCGTCCTGTCTCCTCGAATATGCCCGCGAGCAGTCCCGCGGTGAGGTAGTACAGCCACGGAGCCGCGTTTATGCTCCGCGAGACCGAGTTATCGCCGTATAAGAGCGGATATGCGGGTATCAGCTTCAGCCCGAGGGCAAATACGGGAAATATTACGGCTCCGACCAGTGTCGGGAAGAGCTTTTCATGGGTGCGCTTGCGCCAGATGATGAACATCGTGACAGGCAGGAGCAGCATGAACAGTCCGCTTACCGCATATCCTGCGATAGTTGAAGCAGAGAATGTGATGTTCATAGTGAAGCCTCCTTTATTTTGATGATTATCTAAATAGCAGCTATTATTATAGACGGTATTTTGATATCCGTCTAAATATAATATACCACAACCTTTTGAGTTTGTCAAGAGGTATTTTGATAATTATCGAAATAATTTTTGCCGACGTCCTCAGACTTGACTACAGCCGCAAAATGCATTATAATATACATTGGTGTCATATACTTTTTATTATGTGCGGTTTTTCGCGTATCTGCGGAGATACGCAGAGCTTTGAGAGGATGAAATCATGAAAAAGGTATTGCAGAAATTCAAATACCGAAAGATGCTGTTAGCGTTCGCCGACGCCTTTATCGTGGCGGTCTCCGCGCTGATATCCAACAGCATCATGTCTGCTATGGAGGCGGGTATCGGTCACAGAATGGTATTTGCGAGCACGTTCGTGTCAGTCATCGGCTGTCTGCTCGGACTTGCCTTTTTCGGCGCATACAACAAATTGTGGAGATACTTCAACAGGAAGGATTACCTGTCCTGCGTGTTCGGCGTATTGTTCGGCACTGTCATATCGTGTACAGTTGCATATCTGATACTCAGCCGCATCCCATTGTCATATTACACGCTTCATACGCTGCTTGCTGTGGGCGGAGTATGCGCCTTCAGATTCGTATTCAAAAACACCTTCATCGACCTCATCGGCGCGGGCAGAAAGGGTGCGGAATTCAAGCGCACTATGATGGTCGGCGGCGGACAGGTATGCAGGATGCTCATCAGTGAGATACGCTCTGCTCAGGAGCAGGGCGGCGACGGTAAGAGAAATGCGGCAGTCTTTGACCCTGTCTGCATCATCGACGCTGACCGCTCCAATATCGGTCAGACGATAGACGGCGTACAGATAGTGGGCGGCATCTCCGATATCAAGCGCTTTGTCAAGGAGATGGAGATAGAGCAGATAGTCTTCTGCACACCCTCGTTCATCGAGGACGACCGCAAACGCGTGCTCGATATGTGCTCGGAGACGAACCTCCCCGTGAAGGTCATACCATTTATCGGCGACCTCGTATTCGGCGACGGCGAGCATACCCTGCTCGGCAGAGTGCGTGACATCAGGGTCGAGGACCTTCTCGGACGCGACCCGATAAAGTTCGATAACGAGGAGGTGCGCGGATTCGTCAGCGGCAAGACCTGCATGGTCACGGGCGGAGGCGGCTCGATAGGCTCTGAGCTCGTCCGCCAGATAGCCAAGTACGCTCCCAGACGCATAATCATCATCGACATCTGCGAGAACTACGCCTACGATATCCAGCAGGAGCTCATTATGGACTACGGCGACTCCCTCGACCTCGTCGTGAGGATAGCCTCCGTCCGCGACTACGACAGAATGGACAAGATATTCTCGGAGTTCGAGCCCGACATCGTCTTCCACGCGGCAGCTCACAAGCACGTACCGCTCATGGAGGAGAGCCCTATGGAGGCGATAAAGAACAACGTCGTCGGCACGTTCAATACCGCATCTATAGCCAAGCAGCACGGCACGGGCAAGTTCGTGATGATATCCACGGATAAGGCTGTCAACCCCACGAATGTCATGGGCGCCTCGAAGCGCTGCTGCGAGATGATAGTCCAGTACCTCGCACAGCAGGAGGATTGCAGGACAGAGTTCGTCACGACGCGCTTCGGCAACGTACTCGGCTCGAACGGCTCGGTGATACCGAAGTTCAGGAAGCAGATAGAGCAGGGCAAGCCCGTCACCGTTACTCACCCCGATATAATCCGCTACTTCATGACCATTCCCGAGGCTGTCAGCCTCGTTATGGAGGCGGCGGCTATCGCTCACGGAGGCGAGATATTCGTCCTCGATATGGGCAAGCCCGTGCGTATTGTCACGCTCGCGGAGAACCTGATACGTATGTACGGCAAGGTGCCGTATGAGGACGTGAAGATAGTGTTCACGGGGCTCCGTCCCGGCGAGAAGATAAAGGAGGAGCTGATGATGAACGAGGAGGGCTTGAAAAAGACCCGAAATAAGCTCATCTTTATCGGTAAGCAGAGCGATATCGATCCCGAGCGCTTCATGTCCGACCTTGAAAGGCTGCGCGAGGCTGCCGACAAAAACGACGACGCAGCCGCGATAAGCGCTTTGCATGAGATAGTCCCGACCTTTATCTCTCCCGAGGAGTACAACAGGCGGTTTATTTCCGGAAGCAACGAGAAATAATGCGCTGCTCCCGTCGTGAGCGGCTTAGGATACGAACAATACTTCTTCGTTAGTGCGGGGGAGCGGCGAATCATCGCCGCTCCCTCTCTTTTATACCAGCGCTTGACAAAACTGCGTGAAAAGTATTATAATATAAGTTGGTTGTTTATAATCATTTGCTTGATAAAATCCTTTGGAGGTCTATTATGAATATCAAAAGAAACATACTGCTCAATCCCGGTCCCTCGACAACTACCGATACTGTAAAAATGTCGCAGGTAGTGCCCGACATCTGCCCGCGCGAGAAGGAGTTCGGCGGACTTATGAAGGGACTCCGTGAGGACCTCGTAAAGATCGTTCACGGCGACCTCGACAAGTATACATCGGTGCTCTTCTGCGGAAGCGGTACTATCAATATCGACGTGTGCATCAACTCCCTCCTGCCCGAGGGCAAGAAGGTGCTCGTTGTGGACAACGGCGCGTACAGCACAAGAGCTGTTGAGGTGTGCCAGTTCTACGGACTGCCCCACATCGACCTCAAATTCCCCGTTGACCAGCGCCCCGACCTCGCAGTCGTTGAAAAGACGCTGAAGGAAAATCCCGATATCGCACTCGTTCACACTACCCACAACGAGACTGGTACGGGCATACTCAATCCTATCCGCGAGATAGGCGCTCTTGCTCACAAGTACGGCGCGGTGTTCACGGTCGATACTACCTCGACCTACGCTATGCGTCCTATCGATATCGAAAAGGACAACATCGACTTCTGCATGGCGTCCGCTCAGAAGGGTCTCATGGCTTTCACGGGACTTTCCTTCGTGGTCGGAAACAAGGCTATAATCGAGAAGTCCAAGGACTACCCCAAGCGCTCCTACTACTGCAATCTGTGGCTCCAGTACGACTTCTTCGAGCGCACAGGCGAGATGCACTTCACTCCGCCCGTACAGACCATATACTCGACCATTCAGGCTCTCAAGGAGTACTGGGCTGAGGGCGAGGAGGCTAAGTGGGCGCGCCATACACGTGTGTTCAACGCCATAAACAAGGGACTGGACGAGCTCGGCTTCCGTCAGGTCATCAAGCCCGAGTGGAGAACGGGGCTTGTGTCCTCCGCGATATACCCCGATGACCCCAACTGGAGCTTCGAGGCTGTCCACGATTACTGCTACGAGCGCGGATTCACTATCTATCCTGGTAAGATATCCACAACGAATACCTTCCGTCTCTGCGCTCTCGGAGCTATCGACGAGGCTGATATAGTGGACTTCTTCAAGGTTTTCCGCGAAGCCCTCGAAAAGAACAATGTTGCTATACCCGTTAAGTACAATGATTAAGGAGAAATCAAGATGAAAACTGTTTACACCTGCTTCTGTACAGATGTTATCCATGAGGGTCACCTCAATATTATCAACAATGCCAAGAAGCTCGGCAGAGTAGTTGTCGGCGCGCTTTGCGACAAGGAGCTCATACGCTTCAACAAGTTCCCGACAAAGACGCTCGAGGAGCGTATCAAGCTCTATCAGGAGCTCGATGGCGTCGACGAGGTCATCGTCCAGAACGACGCTATGTACAATGACGTTATCGATACATTGAAGCCCGATTACATCGTTCACGGCGACAACTGGAAGGAGGGCGCGGAGTCCTCTATCAGAGCCAACGTCGTAAAGAGACTCGCAGAATATGGCGGCGAGGTCGTTGACGTGCCCTATACGTACAATCCTACCGTCAAGAAGATAGACGCTCAGCTCAAGGAGAAGCTCGCAATGCCCGAGTACAGGAGAAAGCGCCTCCGTCAGCTCATCGAAATGGGTCACGTTGTAAAGACTATCGAGGCTCACAGCGGTCTGACGGGTCTCATCGCCGAGAAGACCGTCGTTGAGCACGAGGGCAAGCTCAATCAGTTCGACGCGATGTGGGTCAGCTCGCTCTGCGACTCGACCGCAAAGGGAAAGCCCGATATCGAGCTCGTTGACATGACGAGCCGCTTCCGCACTATCGACGACATCATGGAGGTCACAACGAAGCCTATCATCTTCGACGGCGATACAGGCGGACTTACCGAGCACTTCGTATACACCGTGCGCTCGCTCGAGAGAATGGGCGTCAGCGCTGTCATCATCGAGGACAAGAAGGGACTCAAGAAGAACTCCCTCTTCGGTACCGAGGTAAAGCAGACTCAGGCTACAATTGAGGAGATGAGCGCTAAAATTGCCGCAGGCAAGGCGGCTCAGCTCTCCGACGACTTTATGATAATCGCCCGCATCGAGAGCCTTATCCTCGAGCAGGGCATGGAGGACGCTCTCGCAAGAGCCTTCGCGTTCGTTGAGGCAGGAGCTGACGGCATCATGATACACAGCCGCAAGAAGGACCCCGCCGAGATAGTCGAGTTCTGCGACAAGTTCCGCGAAAAGGACAAGAAAACGCCTATCGTCGTAGTTCCCTCCTCGTTCAATACCATAACCGAGGACGAGCTTGCGGCTCACGGCGTGAATATCGTAATCTACGCAAATCAGCTCACAAGAAGCGCGTTTCCTGCAATGCAGCAGACTGCGGAGGATATCCTCCGCTACCACCGCGCTAAGGAAGTTGACGACAGGCTCATGTCAATCAAGGACATCATTACTCTCATCGACGAGCTTTAAGGTGATACTATGGCAAAGGAAATAGCAGTTTTAATGGCGGCAGGTCTCGGCTCGAGAATGAGACCTCTTACCGAGAAGGTGCCGAAGCCGCTCGTGAAGGCGCACGGACGCTCCATGATAGATACGGTCATCAGTGCGCTCGAGGGCAGGGGAGTAGAGCACATCTACATCGTTGTCGGCTACCTCGGGGAGCAGTTCGGCTTCCTCGCGGAGAAGTACCCGAACGTCACCATAATCAGGAACACCGAGTATAACGAAAAGAACAATATATCGTCGATACACGCCGCCGCAGAGGTCATGAGGACGGCTGACTGCTTCATCTGCGAGGCAGACCTCTTCGTCTCCGACCCGTCCATATTCAAGGCGAAGCTCGACCGCTCTTGCTACTACGGCAAAATGGTCAAGGACTATTCCGACGACTGGGTGTTCGACCTCGACAAGGACGGCTTCATCACGAGAGTCGGCAAGGGCGGCACCGATACCTACAATATGGTAGGCGTTTCGTACTTCAAGCAGAAGGACGCCGCTCTTATAGCGGATGCTGTCCTCGAGGCATACAGGCACGAGGGGCACGAGCAGCTCTACTGGGACGAGATAGTCGACCAGCAGCTCGGCAATCTAAAACTCGTTATCAATCCCGTTACAGCGGAGCAGATAGTCGAGATAGATTCCGTCGACGAGCTCGCTGAATTTGACCCCGACTACAAAAAATACAATTAAGGAGCATACAATGAAGGTTGAAAGCTTAGTAAAAATAATAGGCGCTGACTTCTATACGGGCGTCCCCGACAGTCAGCTAAAGGCTCTGTGCAACTACCTCATGGATACCTACGGAATCGACAAGAAGCACCACATCATAGCCGCGAATGAGGGCAACTGCACTGCTCTTGCGGCAGGCTACCACCTCGCTACGGGCAAGGTGCCTGTTGTGTATATGCAGAATTCGGGCGAGGGAAACATCATAAACCCCGTTGCCTCTCTCCTCAACGATAAGGTATACGCTATCCCGATGATATTCATCGTGGGCTGGCGCGGCGAGCCCGGAGTCCACGACGAGCCCCAGCACATCTATCAGGGCGAGGTTACGGTGAAGCTCCTCGACGATATGGACATAAAGTCGTTCATCATCAGCAAGGACACCACCGAGGATGAGCTCAGAGCTGTTATGGCGGACTTCCGCAAGCTCCTTGAAAACGGCAAGCAGGTCGCGTTCGTAGTACGCAAGGGAGCTCTCACGGATGCTCCCAAGGTCGAGTACAAAAACGATAACAAGATGATACGCGAGGAGATAATCCAGCACATCGTCAAGGCTACGGGAGAAGACCCGATAGTCTCCACGACGGGCAAGCCCAGCCGCGAGCTCTTCGAGACAAGAGCTGCAAACGGTCAGAGCCACAAGTACGACTTCCTGACGGTCGGCTCTATGGGACACACCTCCTCTATCGCGCTCGGAGTTGCGATAAACAAGCCCGAGCAGCGTATATGGTGCGTCGACGGCGACGGAGCAGTGCTCATGCACATGGGCTCAATGGCTGTGCTCGGCGCGAATGCTCCAAAGAATGTGGTACACGTTGTCATCAACAACGGCGCGCATGAGACTGTCGGCGGTATGCCTACGGTTGCGGCAAAGATAGACCTCGTGGCTATCGCTAAGGCGTGCGGCTATCCGAATGCCGTATGCGTTGACAGCTTTGAGGCTCTCGACAGGGAGCTCGAGGCTGCGAAGTCCCGCAATGAGCTCTCATTCATCGAGGTGAAGTGCTCCATAGGCGCGCGCGATGACCTCGGTCGTCCTACGACTACCGCTCTCGAGAACAAGCAGAACTTTATGGATTACCTGAAGACACTGTGAGCGAGGAAACTTTTATGCTTATACCCGAACCGCTCAAAAAGGACGATAAGGTCGCGATAATAAGTCTGTCAAGCGGCATTGTCGGCGAGCCGTACTGCTCCCACACGAGGGAGACGGGGCTCGCACGACTGTGCCGCTTCGGGCTTGAACCCGTATTCACGGAGAATGCGCTCAGGGGCACGGAGTACATACTCGCGAATCCGCAAGCCCGCGCGGCTGACCTCAAAGCCGCCTTCCTCGATGACTCGATAAAGGCGATAATCACGGCAATAGGCGGAGTTGAGACCTTCCGCACTATCCCGTATCTCATGGAGGACGAGGAGTTCAGGGAAGCTGTCCGCAGTCACCCGAAGATTTTTCTCGGCTTTTCCGATACCACGCACAACCACTTCATGCTTCACAGGCTCGGCTTGCAGACCTACTACGGGCAGGCGTTCATGTGCGATATCGCGGAGCTTTCGGGCGAGATGCTGCCGTACTCGGAGGCGCAGTTCGAGAGCCTGTTCGCTCCGTATCACGGGCGCAGGATAACGCACTCCGATACATGGTACGACGAGAGGAAGGACTTCTCGTCTGCCGCTCTCGGGACTATGCCCGTCTCGCATAAGGAGGAGCACGGCTACGAGCTGCTGCAGGGCAGCCCTGTATTTGAGGGCGAGCTTCTCGGCGGCTGTGTGGACAGCATGGGCGAGATGCTTCTCGCGGACGTCCTTGAGACGCTCGGCGAGCTGATAGCTCCCGTGTGCGAACGCGTCGCGGGACTTGCCGACGATTTCAGGCGGCAGTCCGAGATAATACGCAGGTACGATATCTTCCCGAGCGCTGACGAGTGGAGGGGCAAGATATTCTTTGCCGAGACGAGCGAGGAGGCGCCGACTCCCGAGCTGCTGAGGAAATATCTCGCGGCGTTCAGGGCGGAGGGCGTTTTTGACAGCGTCAGCGGTATCATCGTCGGCAAGCCGATAGACGAGAAATACTACGAGGAATACAAGGACGTATGGCGCGAGGAAGTCGGCAATGCAGAGCTTCCGATACTGTATAACGTGAACTTCGGTCATGCGGCTCCGAGAGCTATCCTGCCCTACAGAGCGAGAGCACGCGTCGATGCGGAAAAGCAGGAGATAGTCCTGCTGTAAAAATGCAGAAAAGTCAGACCTTTCAGGCTGCTCCCCTAACGAAAAAAGGGACTCCGCTTGGTCTGACTTTTGGCGTTATATAGCCTGATAAGCGCTGCGTACTCATTAAGACATAATTTTTATATATATTGCTTGAAATAAATATTGAATTGTGTTACAATTGTTTTAGCTTAATCTTTAAGCATTATTGATGAAAAGGAGAAAAACTATGAAAAAAACGATTTTAGCAGTCAGTGCCGCGCTCATGAGCCTTTGCCTCTGTGCTCAGCCGATGCAGATGCTGTCCGCAAGCTGTGCTGATACGACCGCAGTCGCGGATGAAGTGGTCGAGCTCCCCTTAAACAACATAGCAGTTGATAAAATGAACGTGCTCTCGATGCTGATAGCCATTCTGGGCGCATCCCCGACGTATACTCACGAGAGCGATACAGAGGGCTACCGTGAAATCAACTCGGGAATGTTCGAAAGCTACGACCTGCTGACCGAGCGCATACAGGAGACAACCAGGGGAAAGCTGAGGGAGGAGCTTCTCGCAGAAGCGGCTCAGAACGTCATTCTCGTCAATGGTAAGCTCTGCGTGAAGGAGAGCGGACGCTCGTACTATTCCTTCCCGACAGCAAGCGGCGTCGAGCTCACAAATGTGACCGACGACACCTTTTCCGCGACAACAAAAGAAGCGTCAGAGCTCTACGGAAAAGGGACAGCGCACTTCGTAAAGGAGGGCGGCGAGTGGCGCATCTCGCTGTACAGCTTCAGCGATTCCGAAAACACCTTGGACGAGCTCGCTCTCAGCAAGGTGAAGGACCTCAATCTGATACTTGCTATAATGGGCGGTTCTCCGCTGTATACCGAGCCCACCGACAACGAGGACCTGCTGAAGATAAAAGATGAGCGCTTCACAACGATGTATGACTTCCATACCCTCATTGAGTCCGTGACAGGCAACGAGCTGAGGCAGTCGCTCCTCATCGAGAGCGAGAAGTGCATAACGGATTACAAGGACGCCCTCTGCGTAAGGAAGTCTGAGCGCGCGTACTACTCATTCCCGCTCGGACAGGGCTTGAAGCTCTTGAACAAGACCGACGATACGTTTACGGCTGAGACAGTTGAAAAGGACGACCTCAACGGCGTGGGTCAGGTGTACTTCTCACGCTATGGCGACAACTGGTATATTGACCACTACCAGTTCTCAAATTCGGAGTTTTTCCTCGAGAATGAAGCAAACGGAAAGCTTGACGAGCTGAATATGATTATCGCAGTTCTCGGAGCTTCGCCGATGTGTACAGAGGACAGCGGTACAGAGGGCTTCGCAAAGATAACTGACCCCCGATTCGATACAAGTGAGGAGTTACTTGCCGCTATCGACAGCATTACCGCAGGCAATCTGAATGAGACTCTGCACAAGGAGTATATCGAAAACGTGGTCGATGTAAAGGGCAAGCTCTGCGTGAAACAGCAGGGACGTTCGTTTTTCAGCTTCCCGCTCGCTACGGGAGTAACAATAAGCGACCAGACAAACGAATCCTTTACTGCCAAGACCAATTCGGCGTCTGACCTCTTCGGTTACGGCACGGCTTTCTTCGGCAAGGAGGACGGCAAATGGTATGTCGTTCACTATCAGTACGGTGACGACCAGCCCTCCGATGTGACATTCGGCGACCCTAACGGTGACGGCAAGATTGACGCGAAGGACGCTTCGGCTATACTCGTCGAGTACTCGAAGATGTCCACAGGCGGAGAGGGCTCTCTATCCGACGCGCAGAAGTCGGCTGCCAATGTGAACGGCGATGACAAGATAGACGCAAAGGACGCTTCGTTCATACTCTCGTACTACGCTATGGCTTCGACCGCGACAGGCGACGTCCCCACAATGGCGGAGTTTATGGCTTCAAAGAGCGAATGAGCATTGTTGAAAAACAAAATAAAAACGGAAACGCGGGCTATGCCCGCGTTTTTTTTCATATTAGACTGCGCAGAAGTCCGCGGCAGCCCTCCTCAATGTCGGCATATGCCTTGCCGAAATCGCGGCTGTACCACGGGTCGGAGACATCGTCGCTGCGTCCCGCGAAGGTCAGCAGCTTGTATATTTTGCCGTCGGGGTCGCTGCCGAAAATGCGGTTCATGTTGCGGATATTGGCAGTGTCCATGCCGATGAAATAATCGTACTTCCCGTAGTCAGACTTCTTCAATTGAACTGCTGTTTTCCCCGCACAGCCGATACCGTGCTTTGCGAGCTCCGCGCGTGCGGGAGGATAGACAGGATTGCCGAGCTCCTCGGTGCTTGTTGCACTCGAAGCAATGAGAAAGTCACTGCTCAGTCCCGCGTCCGCGACAAGCTTCTTCATTATGAATTCTGCCATCGGCGAGCGGCAGATGTTGCCGTGGCATACGAACATTATCCTAATCATTGGTCTGAACCTCCGTGAAGTTTTTTATTTCTGATTCCCTGTGTATTCAAGCCCGTACTTGCGGTAGAAATCAGCGATATCCCTGTCGGAGCGGACGAGCTCCGCGCACATCAGCTTTTTTGTTGCTCTGTCATAGAAGCCGATAGTCCGCTCGCCCGTGCATATGCTCGCCTCGACCTTGATATCGTCAGCCGTGAACGGCTCGGGTATCGGGAGCGGGGACTTCTTTCTGAAAATGCTCATCAGCCTCACCTCTGTCACAATTATACCACGTAAAATCGGTGTTGTAAATAGCCGCGGGATATGGTATAATGTGAGTATCGAATCAAGGGAGGTACAGGCTATGGACTTTTATGAGGCGATAAGCCGCAGGAGCAGTGTCCGCGATTTCACCGACGAGGCTGTCCCGCGCGAGGTCATCGAGCGTATCATCGGAGCGGCGTATAAAGCTCCGACCAATGATCATTTCAGGGACTGGCATTTCATTGTTGTGACGGACAAGGCGATAATGCGTGAGGTGCTCGAGGGCGTGCCGAAAGCTCTGACCGTGCAGGACGTGGACAGGATGACGTTCATCTCCGACCCTGTGCAGAAGAGCGCCTATCAGTATGCCGTGCCGAAGCAGTACAGTATGCTCATGGACGCGGCGGCTGTGATAATACCGCTGATGAAAAAGAAGGTGGACGTGCTTCATCCCGCCGACCTCTCGCACCTGAACTGCTTTGCGTCGGTGTGGTGCAGTATCGAGAACCTGTGGCTTGCGGCGACGGCGGAGGGCTACGGCTGCAATCTGCGTATCCCGTGCGGTGACGAGGAGGCAAAGGCGCGGGCGGCAACGGGCTTCCCCGAGGAGTATATGATACCCTGTTTTATCGGTATCGGCAGACCTGCCGAGGGAGCAGTCCGCACGAAGCAGCTTGTCCCCGACATCGAAAAGCAGCTTCACTGGCAGAAATTCTGAGTTAAAGGAGAAACCAACATGGATTTCGTTTACTATAACCCGAGCGACGACAAGCAAAGCTGCGTTGTGCGGACGATGACTAAGCTCACGGGCAGGGAGTACGACGCGGTGAAGTCGGAGCTGACCGAGCTTGCGCAGGAGCTCGGCTGCGGGACGTACAACGATGAAGCTGTTTTCGAGCGGTATATGGAGAGCCACGGCATTTCAAAGCTGAAAGAATATGATGAAATAAAGGTTGGCGCGCTCGAACTGAAAGGCGGCGTTTACTGCGTCCACTGCACGAATCGCGAGGGCTTTCATCACCTCCTGCCCGTCGTGGACAACGTGATATTTGACAGGCGCGACGACAGCCGCGAGCTTTACGTCGTTGCTGTCTACAAAAAGCAGGAATAAGATGAAAACGGCATCCATATGGACGCCGTTCGTTTATTTCAGGTTGTTGCGTATCCGCAGACACGCCTCGATGTGCATTATCCAGTGCCGCGAGAACGGCATCTGTATCAGCCCTCGGGAGTCCTTGCCGCACCAGTAGTCTATGAGCCACGCCGCGCTTTCGTCGGGACTGACCACATTCAGCGATATCAGCTTCGCTCTGCGCTCTGCGGACACCTTCTGCTTGAGCATATCGAACGTCAGTCCGCGGAGGATATCCTCCGTACCCGACCTGACCTCGGAGATGTATGCGTAGAGCTCATCAATGTCGAGCTGCCGCGAGAAGTCCGCTATCTGCTGCTTCACGAGCTCATTGCCCGTCGTGATAATCGGCGAGCCGATACGCTGCTGATAGCTGCCGCGGAAAAGTATTTGCTCGTCGCCCGCGATGAGAGTATGCGCGACGATGTCCTCGATTCGGAAGATGTGCCACAGCGAGTAGGCAATGGTCTTGCTGTGGTAGCCGTCCGCGTTGATGAACGGGATAGCACTGAACTGCTCGCGCGGGAGCTCCTTCCTGAACGAATTTATCGTGTCCATGAGCTCCCCGCGGAGCCTGAACAGCGAGGCGATGCCGTCCTCGAACGTGTCCCGCTTTTTCAGCTGAGACTGCATCTGCTTGTTGAGCTCCGACCACTCCTTGTTCATGCATATGACCTCCGCCTTATTATTTCAGTATCTCTTTCCTCATTGCAACAAGGTCGAACGTGTCGAGCCTGCCGTCGGCACAGAGGTCGCCCGCCTCCCAGTCAGCGAGCTTGGCGTCGTGGACTCCGAGCAGCCACTTCTGCATGAGCACGAGGTCAGCCGCACTGAGCACGCCGTCGGAGTTGACGTCTCCGCGGACGAGCTTTTTCTCGCCGAAGCTTGCGGTTATCGTCATAGCCTCCTTGAGCGTTACCGTGACTGTCTTGTCAGTGCCGGTGATACCGCCGCTCCAGCCTGTGAATTCTGCTCCGCTGTCGGGGACAGCCGTCAGCGTGACGGGGCAGTCCGAGCAGTATTGACCGCTCCAGCCGCTGGAGCAGTCGGGAGTTACGGAGTTTATCCTGATTTTTCCGCCGCCCGAGGTCTTGAGCGTTATCGTCTGCATGGACTTCGAGAGCCCGAGGAAGTCCTGCATATCCTCGATAGTGTACTTGCTCCTCTCGCGGAAGAACTGCTTTATCTGCGGGAGCGTTTTTGTCTTGTATTCCTGACGGTTGTAGCTGAGATTGCTCTCCTTCGAGCCGCCGAAGAAGCCCCACCAGCGCACCGTTGTGTTTGCGAGCGATTCGGTGTAGTCGCGCTCGTAGATATCAGCCATTGCGTTTGCCTTTTCGGGCGTGAGCACATAGTTTGCGTAGTCGCAGTAGACGTTCGCGAATTTGTCGCGGAAGTCCTTGTTCTTCAGCAGATTGAGGAACAGATTCGTCGGAGCGAGCTTCTCCGTCCTGTCGATGCTCTCCATGTGGCGGAAGCTGTCGTAGGCGTAGCCCTCCACGCCGCCGAAATCTGCGTAGGTCTTGCCCATGGTGTAGTCGTAGTCGAACGAGATGAAGCGCCATTTGCCGTCGCTGTAGGGATTTCCCTCAATAGCCTCGCCCGTATTGCGCCACATCGCGCAGTTGCGGTTCGGCCAGTCGTATGTGCCGAGGTAGAGTCCCGCGGCGTAGTGGTCGATGAAGCTGTCGACGTCGATGAAGTCGCAGACAGCCTTATAGTTCGCGTCATTGCTCATGTCGAGCTTGGAGTAGCGCTCGCAGAAGCTGTTGAAGCTGTCGAGCTCCTCCTGCTTGCCCTCTTCGAGCTCGCCGTTCTTTATCAGCGCGACGTCCTTTTTGTCGATGCCGTAATTCGTCTCGATGAAGTAGTCGGAGAGCTTCTCTATCATCTCGTAAAGTCCCCAGTATTCGCCGTTTATGAAGACTGCGCACTGGGTCATAGCCTGCGTCGTGAGGTCGGCTCTGTCGGCAACGAGCTTCTGCGCGAAGCCGTCGCGGAGACGTCCCTCCTCGCCGACTGCACGGAGCGAAATTGAGTCGTACTTCTCGATGAGGTTGCCCTGCCAGTCGCGGTTATCGGGGATAACTGCGCACTCGAGCTTGGACGCGCCGTAGTCGCTCCTCGCGTAGAGGTGGAAGCTCTTCTGCGAGGTGTTGCGCGTGGAGGCTCCCTTGATGCGGATACCCATATTCTGCTCGGCGATGCTCTTGCCGTCGCGGAAAACGGTTATCGAAGCCTCGCGCTCCCAGTCTCTGCCGTGCGAGAAGTAGTTGCAGACGTTGTCGGTGTCCCACACGCTCTTTTTCGCGTCGTAGGAGCCGCTTTTCTTCCACTGCAGATACTGGTTTCCCGTGACGTAAATGCCCTTGTCGGGGTCAAAGAGGTTGTCGGGGTCGGTGACGAGCGACACAACCGTCGTATTCTTGTACTGCGAGAGCGAGCCGCTCGTGATGAAGTAGGTCTGGCTCGCGACCCTGCTGTATGTGCCGTCGGCGTTCTTTGCTGCCGCGCGGACAATAGTCGCCTTGTCGACGTTGAACGGCGGCTTCTTGTAGCCCGTGCCGCGCGAGATAGACGTCGCGGAGTTGTCGTCCTCGACATTTGCGCTGTAGATGTTCGGCTCGTTCGTCCTGTCCTTGACCGTTATCGCGGAGGTGTAGTCCTGTGCGGTAGGGGAGGTGAGCGGGTCGCTGCCGTCTGTGGTGTAGCGGATAGTCGTGTTTGCTCCCGCGGACAGAGTGAGCGCGAAGTCGGTTCCGTAGAAGCCCGACGGAGCCGAGAAAGTCGGCGCTGAAACTGCGCCTGCGTTAGCCTTTGCGGGAGTAGGCGCCATTATCTCCAGCGTGTCGCCGCCGTCGGGAGTGCGTCCGTAGCTGACGTCCGTACCGAGCGTGGGGAGCTCCACCTGCTGGAGCACCTTGCCGTCGGCGTTCGACAGCACTACGGTATCGCCGTTCTTGCTGAGCGCAAAGCCCGTGTGGAGCTCCGCAGCCGTGGACTGCTGCTTTGATGCGAATACGACCATGTGCTCGCCTGCGCCTATTTTCGTCCCGCTCGGGAACGTGAACAGGAGCGGCTGCTGAGCGTCGTCGGACAGTCCCCAGCCTGACAGGTCTACTGCCGATGAGCCAGCGTTGTACAGCTCTATCCAGTCGGAGTAGACGCCGTAGCTGTCGGCGAGGCAGGTCTTGTTCTGCGAGCAGACCTCGTTGATGCAGACGGTCGGCTCGGCAGCGCAGACAGTGCTCAGAGCGTCTGACGGCAGTGCTAAGGCAGTCAGAGCTCCCGCGAGCATAGCTGCGGCAAATCTTTTTCTCTGTTTCACAATGATCCCTCTCTTTCAAGTGAAATGTCGATGTTTCGTGCGTATGATAAGTCAATTATAACCGAAAAACGGGCGGTTGTCAAGAAAATGTTGCAGCTTGGAGGGGGCATCCTGAAGCAAGATGACCCGCGCTGTTCCGATACCCTGCTTTTGCGGTTTGTGATGCAAAAAGCCGAACGGACTTGATATCCTGAGCAGAAAATGGTATAATAAGGTGAAACAGCCCGCAAAGGCTATTGAGAGGAAACGAAAACGGAGGTATATCATCATGAAACTATCATTTGAAAAGGGCTTCTTTGCACCGCTTCCCGTACTCATCATCGGTACATATGACGCGAACGGCACTCCCGACGCCATGAACGCGGCGTGGGGCGGTCAGATAGGTATGACACAGATATCGGTCAGCCTTTCGAGCTCCCACAAGACGACCGCTAACATCAGGCTGAACAGGGAGTTCACCGTTGCGTTTGCGACAGCGGAGCAGATTGCTGCCTGCGACTATGTAGGCGTCGTATCGGGAAATAACGTTGAGAACAAGCTGGAAAAGTGCGGCTTTACCGTTACAAAATCGGATAAGGTGAATGCGCCGATAATAGACCAGCTTCCCGCCGTGATAGAGTGCAGGGTCATAGATATTCAGGAGGAATTCGGCGAGACGAGAGTTGTCGCCGAGGTCGTAGGCATGAAGGCTGACGAGAGCGTCCTGACGGACGGCAAGGTCGATTATGCCAAGGCGGGATTTGCCGTATATGACACAGTCTCCAAATGCTACAGAGCAGTAGTCGGCAATGTAGGCGCTGCCCGCAGTATAGGCAGAAAGTTCGAGTAACGGGAGCATTGCCGCTTCCGTACCTGCTGTACAGAATAACAGTAATGCAGCTTGGAGATATACTATGAAAAAGACAAAAAATCAGAATTTTATCCGCAACCGCAATTCATTCCGCGTTATCAGCTTATGCCCGAGCCCGACAGTCCCGAGCGCGAGCAGCTCGTCTTTGACTACAAAAACGAGAAAAAGAAGGAAGCTGGCAAAGCCTACGATGACGAGGACTTCGAGCCCAAGAGCGATATGGGCAAGGACAGATATAAAGGTGCGGGTATCATCGAGACGCTCGCAAAGAAGTATATCAGCTCGGAGGTGGCGCAGGTCGAGAATGAGCGAATGGAGCAGCGCTGGCTGGATACCACTCTGAAAAAGGGCTCCAATTCCTCGAAGTATATGAAGCAAGCGCAGGATATCCTCAAAAGCACCTTTAGAAATAACAATAAAAGAAGGAACAGCTTAGCCGATATCGAGGAGAACGCTGCTGCCTACTCGAAGGAGCTCGCGCAGGTCATCGCGGCAAATATTGTCGGCAAGGCATATGACAAGTATTCGGATTCCGAAGAACTGGGCGAAAAGATAGAGAACGGCAAGCGTATGTACCTTACAAAGCGTGGTTATGAAAAGGCATACTATGACAGCATCAAGTGCACAAGAGATGATATCATGAAGCGCGACGATTTCAAGACAATGGTCAGAGAGCTGACTCCCGAAAAGGCGCTCGAGCTCGGTACGAGCAAGGACGGAAAGAAGCTTATTATGGAGCTCTCCAAGACAACGAAGAGGCTTCTTGCAAATGAGAAGATCCAAAAGGAAGCCAATGCGGAAAAACTGTTCAATATGGAAATCAAAAGAAACAAAACGCTGTAAGCGTACATTGCGGCGATATTGATGTGCAAAAAATCTCCTGTTTTTACTATTTCCGCGTGTGCGTGTCAAGAACGAATTTTCACCGCATAATCCCACCAGATTCGGAAATACTAACCTCACAAAGTCAACTGATTTTGGGAGGTTATAATATGAAAGCAACAGGAATAGTCAGACGTATAGACGACCTCGGACGTGTCGTCATACCCAAGGAGATTCGCCGCACTATGCGTATCCGAGAGGGCGACCCCTCATTGACAGTGTTGACACAGGAAATGAGATTTTGTATAGCTTTGCTGGAAATGGATGGAAGGACTCACATTGGATTGGGAAAAATGACGGTACATAATCAAAAGATATAACGGAATTGTGTATATCCCTGACGGGTCAAAAATAATGCACAAACAGGCGTATTCGGCAATATTGTGTCGAATACGCCTGTTTTAGTGTGTGTCAACACTGTCAACGAGGGCAGAAAAGCCCCGATTTTGTAGTCGAATTTGCACAAAAACAGGGGCGATTTTAACGTTTACGGGCTGATTTTTCAGAAATTACTGGTAATTGATTTGATTATATGCAATAATCAATGTCATTCTACTTGTTTATGCGTACAAAAGCTCAACGTCGAGCTTGACGTTGGGGGACATCGTTAGGATAAGGCTTGATTTCAGAAAGTAGGTATGATATAATGTGGAAAATGAAGTCGAGGCGAAGCCGTTGAGATATACGTTGATGCATAAAAATATTGAAGTTGCTGATAAAGACCTTGATTTGTGTTGTTTTGTTTTGCACTTGATATTCTTCTGGATTTATGTTATACTATAGAAAATAATACAGGCAGGAGGGAATAGCATGCCGTTTCCAAGAGACCATAAATACACTGCCGAAGAGTATTTTAACGAAATGCCCGAGACTAACAAGCACGTTGAGCTCCGCAACGGAGAGATCGTCGACTTTTCGACACCTACACCCGAACATCAGAATATCGTCGGAGAACTCTACGCAGAAATACGCAGTTTCATACGTAAAAACAACGGAGACTGCAAGCCGTTCATATCTCCCCTCGATGTCAAGCTCAACGACTACAACGTAGTACAGCCCGACGTGTTCGTCATCTGTGATCCGTCCAAGTTCGATGACAAGCGTTGCTACGGGGCTCCCGACTGGACGATAGAAGTGTTGTCTACAAACCGCAGCGACGACCTCATTGACAAGCTTGCCCTCTATCAGAAGAACGGTGTCCGTGAATACTGGATAGTAGACCCGAAAAACGAGAAAACTCTCGTCTACTGCTTCGAGAAGAGCGACTTCCCGAACATCTACACGTTCGACACGACTATACCCGTTGGTATCTATGACGGTAAGTTGACTATCAATATTGCAGAGCTTATAGAATAAAAAACTTGCACTATGAACTATCCCAAAATAGTTAGACAATCGTATAAAAGAGATTTATTCAAAGCGATCAAGAGAAATCTTGGTCGCTTTTGTTATGCAACAGCGAGTCTGGTATTTTCCCATAATATATTGCGTTTTGGGGTTATTTGTGTTATAATGTGTGAAGTGTATTTGTTTGTTGCGTCGGATGACGTACGCTTGGAATGGATACTGCAAAAATGAAGCAAAACGTGGTTGAAGGAGAGAGCATGGATTATAAAATCAGACCTGTCAAGGAGGCGGAATATCCCGTATTGGCGGATTTTCTGTATGAAGCGATTTTTATTCCCGAGGGAGTAGAGGCTCCGCCGCGGGACATCATCTATCAGCCCGAATTGCAGGTGTACATCAAGGATTTCGGCAGGCTCAGAGGCGATACAGGCTTTGTCGCGGAGGCGGACGGCAGGATAGTCGGAGCGGTATGGGTGCGGATAATGAACGATTACGGACACGTAGACGACGAAACTCCGTCATTTGCGATATCGCTTTACAAGGAATACAGGAATCACGGGATAGGTACAAGGCTGATGACGACCATGCTCGACGAACTGCGGCGGCAGGGCTACAGGCAAGCCTCGTTAGCGGTTCAGAAAGCGAACTATGCTGTTAGGATGTATTTGTCGGTAGGATTTGAGATAATTGACGAGAACGAAGAAGAATATATCATGCTTTGCAGGCTGAGCTGATACGCGGGCTGTCCTGCTGAGCAGGACAAAGGAACTCTATTCAACGATAATATTGCAGAGATAATACAGCGACCAAACATCAAGCGAGACAGAGGAAATGCTTCGGTATCACATAAACAAGATGCTGCCCATGTGGGCAGCATCTTGTTTATGGTTCAATTACAGATTCATGTTTGCTTCGGAGTCATAAACTCTTTCATCGTCGGGATATCGCCCGAAGCAGTCGAAGCCATCGCGTAGTAGGTGAGAATGAACGAAGCGTCCTTGGCGTCTATCTTGCTGTCAGAGTTGACATTAGCCGCCAGCTTTTGCACCTCGGTGAAGTCTCCTGTTCCTCCTGTAGACATTTTCGCGTACTCGACGAGTACCAACGATGCATCCTTAGCGTCGACCTTGCCGTCATTGTTGACATCTCCGAGCGTGTAATCAGGCTCGATCGGAGTTGTACTTGTGGCGCTTGTGGATACAGGCTCAGTAGTCGTCGAAGCGACTGTTGTTTGCGTTGTTGTATCTGTCGTCAAGCCGGATTCAGTCGTAGTCTCAGTAGTAGAGGATGCAGTTTCACTGTCCGTCACAGAAGTGGTAGTTTCGGTTGATTCAGCAGTTGTCTGCGTTGTCGTATCTGTCGTTAAGTTAGACTCGGTCGTAGTCTCAGTAGCAGAGGATGCAGTCTCACTGTCCGTCGCAGAAGTGGTAGTTTCGGTTGATTCAGCAGTTGTCTGCGTTGTCGTATCTGTCGTTAAGTTAGACTCGGTCGTAGTCTCAGTAGCAGAGGAGGCAGTCTCACTGTCCGTCAAATAAGTAGTTGTTTCAGCGTAAGGCTTAACGTGGATAGTATACGGTTCTTCCATAGTGCCAGAGTATACAGTATTAAAACCGTCAGAGGCTTTGATGTAATACTGTATAACTCCTTCTCTTACCAAATCAGCTGAAACATATGCTCTGTATTCTGAATCAGGCCAGTCCATCATTTCCATGCTTTGCCATTCGCCTTCATCGCTGTACTTGTAAAAAAGCTCTGCTGTTTCAATCTTGAAATTATCAGTTATCTTTGCGCTTATAGTTATTAATTTTTCAGGTTCGGAGTATGTTATAGGAGAATGTACTATTGTTGGTTCAACAATGTCCATTGTAGTAGCTGAAACAACATTTGATGGTGCCGACTCACTGGAATCAGCGAAAACTATTGTTATATAGTAATAGTACTTCTTTCCATAATCCAAAATCCTGTCTGTGTATGTAGTCTCTTCGTTTGGAATAATTGAAGTGTTTATCTTTTTGAAATAATTGTTGAATGATTTAGAACGATAGATATTATATCCTGCAACGTTATCAATACTATCAACCGTCCATGTCAGCTGAATACCATTAGGCAGTCCTTGACAGTACAGTTCATTCATTACATATGTTTCAGAAGTCGACACTGTGGTTGTTTCTGTACCCGAATTGTTTGTTGAAGCAACTGTTGTCGCCTCAGTGGATACGCTGTCATTGGTAGTTTGAGTGCCCTCTGTGGTTATATCCTGTTCAATCGCAGAGGTAGCTACGGTTGAACTGTTGATTGGAGAAGTTGTATCGTTGTATCCTGTAGTTGTAGTATCAGTTGACGTCGCAGTAGTATCAATACCAGTTGTTGTAGTTGCAGGCTCCGTTGTGGTTATCTCAACATACGGCTTGACGGTGATGACATTTGGCTCGCCAGCGGTACCGAAATACGCCTTGCTGAGTCCGTCCGAAGCGGCGATATAATATTGGATTTCGCCGTCCTTGACCTCATACGCCGACAGCGTCGCCTTGTAGGTCGAACCCGAAGGATTTCTCATACTCACGCTGTTCCAGTCAGATTCATCGCTGTACTTGTAGAACAGCTCCACGTCCTCGACCTTGACATTGTCCGTAACATCGGCAGATATCACTATCGCCTTATTCGGCTCGGAGTATGTCACGGGAGTGTGGACGATAGTCGGCTTTTCGCCGTCAAGCGGCACGCACTCCACTACATTCGAGCGGGCAGATTCATGGAAATCGGTATCTACGGTCGTGAAATAGTAGTAGTACGTCTGTCCCTCGACGACGTCGGTGTCCTTGTATTGCAGGTCCTCGCCCGAGAGGAGAGATGTGTTGAGCTTAGTGAAGCTCGTGTTATCGCCTACGGAGCGATAGAGGTTGTAGCCCGCGAGAGTCTCCGTCTCGTCCTGCGACCATGTCAGCTGATTTGCGCCTGCTATGCCCTTGCCTGATAGCTTGGCTGTCTCGGAATCGCCCGTCTGAATAGTTGCGGGCTTGACTAGGTTGAAGCCAAAGCGTCCGCCGTCGTTTCCGGTAACGAGCCAGCGGTCATCAGCCGCGACCGCGCCCTCGGAGCGTATACCAAAGAACCTGCTGCTAACAATTTCATGGTCATCAACAAAGACTTGACTTGTTGGTTTATTATACCCCTTTTCAAGAAATGAAATATCAAACGACGTATAGCCTACCCATTCTCTCGATGAAACCCAATCACCCTTTACAAGAATTAAGTCATCCGCATACTGATAGTATTCTCCTGTATGAGTCGGTCCGCATCCAACACTTACTTCTGGCTGAACATCAGTTGCCATATCGCGGTTGAACTTTACATGGACAAATAACGTCTGACCAGGATAAGCGTTTTCAATACGCTCGCCTTTTTCATTTGTTACATACGCTTCTGTCATGAAAGGGTATATCTCTTCAATTTTAGGTGAGTCAAGAGTAAGATATGTTTTATGATTTTCAAAGTTTTCTTCCTCATCGTAATCAGTGTAATACTTATCTATTTTAGAATTATCCGTTCCAAAATAATTAATTGATTTTAAATCATTAATAGTAACATTATCATTATATAATATTGCATTTGTGTTTGAATCTTCTGCTAATTCTAAAAAGTGAGGTGAAGTATTTTGTCTATTTAAATAAACATTATTATTACCAGCGTGTGGATATATAATATCAATCGAATAAAACAAACAATTAGTTGCATTAGAGGTAAAAAAACTACTATACTCCCAATAATCCCCAAGAGAATAATCAATTGATGGAAAATAACCTTCACAAATAATAGAATTCTTAAAAAAACTATTCTCTATCATTCTTTTAGTATTTCTATTAGTAGTATTTCTATAAGGAAAAATTATTTTACAATGATCTGCGTTTAAATTGAATAATTCTGTAATAGATATAAAATTTGTATAAATAGCATTTGTTTGTGTATGTATCCAGGAACTTTGTGAATCATCACATATAAATGTTACTGGTAATATTTCGGTACCTTTACATATTACACTTCCAAATCCGCTTATTTCTCCTTTTAATAATACTTGGGTTCCTGGTTTAACAAGCATATTAGAACTATTTTCAAATGTAATGTTACCATCAATAATCCAAAATCTCGACCTATCCAAAGTAATATCCTTTTTGATCTTACCTCTAAGATACTGCACATTCTGAACGATAAACGAATACTCACTCTCTGTCGTGTAGACAGTATCGTCCGCGGAATCGAAGCCGTTCTTCGCGGTGACAGTCACCTTGAACTGCATATTTCCGTCATTCGGAGCATTCTACTTGACCTTCACGCGCAGTGAAGCCTCAGCACCGCTGAATCCTCCGATATCGCCGAGCGATACAGTATCATCAAGCACCTCGACATATGGGTTCGGCTTGCCGTCGAAGCCTACAGCCTCGACCTTTACCGTCACATCCGTCGCCGTACCCCATTTGTTCCACAGCGATATACCGAGCTCAACAGTCTCGCCCGGCTGGACGATACCGTCGCCGTTGTTCGTCTCGGAGATGTCCGCTGTTTCGAGCTTATCAATGGAAGTTACGATAATATCGGGATTTGGCTGGCGGGTAAGGCTGTCAATGATGTTCAGCCTCGGGTACTCGACGTGCTTGTCATAGACGGCAACACTCGTTGGAGTGCCGACCGCATTCACCGACATTATTTCGGAGTTCAGCGTCATAACAGGATTGAAGTCGACGAGCTCGAAGTTCTTGAATTCCCGACCGTTTTCATCGAAGAATTTCACAGTGTCAAGGTCAACGTAATATGTGCCGTCCTTGCCGGCATACGTCTGTATGGTAAGGCTTCCGCTCTTGCCGTTGCCCTCGCTGTATGCGACAAATCTGCCGTTCTGTGGATTGAACTCGTAGATGAAATCGGGATTTGACGACTGGAGCAGCTCGATATTCTCGAACTCGCCCGCGTAGTCCTTGCCGTTGTATTTCAGCTGACCTACAGCCGCTTTGAACGTGAAATCGGTATTGTAGGAGAACGTCAGCTTGGTATAGTCGCCGTCCTCCACAACATCGACCGTCGGGATATCGAATTTGATGTATTCATCGTTCTTAGTCGGCTGACCAATAATATCATCTGCTGAAACAGAACCGTTGCTGAGACGAAGAGCGCATATCGCATCGTACATATCGACGATACCGTCGCAGTTCACGTCGCCCTTGTCGCCGAGCGAATTGAGCCCGACAAGACCTTTCAGCATATACAGGAAGTCGTTTTTTGTTATACCAGCAGTTCCGTCAACGTCCGCATTTGTTATCGGGTCACCCGCGACAGTAACTGTCGTTGAAATGGCAGTGGAGGTGACCGCGGTGGTTGTGGCTGTTGTGGTAGTTGTCGGTATCTCAGGCGTAGTGACTACAGGCGGGTCAGCAACAGCCTTGCTCGTAGAAGCATTGATAAGCTGTCCCATTATGTATCGGGAGTCGTACTTTCCCTTTTGCGGATACTCACTGCGGATGAGAGCCGCCGCAGCTGCTACACATGATGCTGACATAGAAGTACCGCTCCATACCGCATAACGGTCGTCAGGCAATGTGCTGTAGATGTCCACGCCTGGAGCAGTCATCTCATACTCGCAGCCCTTGCCCGTGACATAGTCCCAGTTCGAGAAGCCTGCGAGCTTGTCCTCGTTATTGGAAGCCATTACACCGATAACGTTGTTGTATCCCGCAGGATAAACGTCCTTGCAGTTTTTGTAGCCGTTTTCGTAGGCTTCGGAAGTCGGCAAACCGTCGTTACCGGCAGAGGCAACAAGAACTGCATAATCAGCCGCGTCATTCAGAGCCGCTTCAACAATAGAGGACTTCTCCTCGCCGCCGAACGACATATTGATGACGTCAGCGCCGTTATCGACAGCATATTTGACTGCTCTCGCAATATCCGGGCTTGCAAATGTTCCGTCAGTGCTTCCCGCCTTGATGCACATTATCTGAGCACCGTAGGCAAGTCCGACACCACCGCCATTGCCCGCAGACATTGCGATAACGCCAGCAACGTGCGTGCCGTGACCGTGGTCATCCATCGGGTCGCCCGTTCCTGCTATGGCGTTTATTCCGTGTACATCGTCGACGTAGCCATTGCCGTCGTCGTCGATGCCATTGTCGGGTATCTCGCCGCTGTTGACCCATATATTATTAGCAAGGTCTTTATGCTTGTAGTCGACGCCTGTATCAATTACTGCAACAACTGCACCTTTACCTGGTACACTGCTCTTTTTGAGACTTCCCCACGCATTTTTAGTCTCAAGCAAGGAGTAATGAGTTTCGCGCTCGTATTCTTCGGCAGGCACTTCAACAGGCTCGCCGACAGAAGCCTTGCTCCACTTGAAAACAGGCTCGGCTGAGATGATATCATCATTTTCGAGGAGCTTGTCCACTGTCTCCCAGACATCATCAGACGAGGTCTGCGCTTCGTAAAATACCTCATACGAATCCGAGCCATGCTCAGTCTCGTATACCTTACTGATATTGTACAGCCCGAACTCCTTATATATTGCGGTCAGGTCAGCTCCGCGCTCGGAGCGCTCTATGACGGAAAAGACGAGCTTGTTTCCGTCAATGTCAGCGGTCTCCCTGAAACGCTTTTCGTTCTCCTTCTCCTGATACTCAGCCAACGGGTCGTATGCGTGCTCAGTTCCGACATACCTGTAGTCGATAGTGTCCGAGCTGTTTTTCTCATACGCCGAAGCAGAAGCATAATATCCACTCAAAGCATAATTGAGCGAAACCGCCAGAGATATAACACCTGATAGTATCCTTGATTTTTTCATAATCTCACCCTTTCGATAGTATTATAAAAGTAATACTTTACATAATTATATCATGCCCGTTGACGTTTTTTGTTAACATTCTTCGATTTTTTGAAGCAAGCTCAAATATTTGGTATAATCCACAAATCAGAATAATCATATTTGTAAATAATATCAATAGGAAGGCTTTCTGTTCGCCGCCGACACGCCTCTATTGTAATCCTGTCCGAGATGTGGTATAATGATACCATAACTATTCGGAGGGAAATATGAGCATACTCAATGTTGAACACGTAACGCACGGATTCGGTGCGAGACAGATACTGAACGACGCTTCGTTCCGCCTTTTGAAGGGCGAGCACGTCGGACTCGTCGGCGCGAACGGCGAGGGAAAGTCCACATTTCTGAACATAATCATGGGCAAGCTCCAGCCCGACGAGGGAAAGGTCGAGTGGTGCAGGCATATCACGGTCGGCTACCTCGACCAGTACAGCACGCTCGCAAAGGGCAAGACTATCCGCGACGTACTGCGTGAGGCGTTCGACCACCTCAGCGAGCTCGAAGCGGAAATGCTCGCGCTCTACGAGAAGATGTCCGACTGCTCCGAGGACGAGATGAACTCGCTCATGGAGGAGGTCGGCGAGATACAGAGCATACTCGACTACAGCGGCTACTACACGATAGACGCGAAGATATCCGAGTACGCGAACGGTCTCGGACTCAATGAGATAGGGCTCGACAGAGACGTTGCGGAGCTCTCGGGAGGTCAGCGCGCGAAGGTACTGCTGGCGAAGGTGTTGCTTGAAAATCCGATGATACTCATACTCGACGAGCCGACAAACTTCCTCGACGAGAACCACATCCGCTGGCTGACGAACTTCCTGCAGAACTACGAAAACGCGTTCATTCTCGTGTCGCATGATGTGCCGTTCATGAACAGCGTCATCAACGTCGTGTACCATGTCGAGAACGCCGTGATGACGCGCTATACCGGCGATTACGAGGACTTCGAGCGTATGTACGAGCTGAAAAAGAAGCAGATAGAGCAGGCTTACGAGAAACAGCAGAAGGAAATCGCAGACCTCGAGGACTTCATCGCGCGCAACAAGGCTCGCGTCGCGACTACGAACATGGCGAAATCCCGTCAGAAGAAGCTCGACAAAATGGACAAGATAACTCTCATGCGCGAGAAGCCCAAGCCGACATTCGCGTTCAGGAAGGCGCGAACTCCAGGGCGTGTGGTCATCGACTGCAAGAACGTAGTTCTCGGGTATGACGAGCCGCTCACGAAGCCTATCTCGGTCAAGGTCGAAAACGGCCAGAAAATAGCCATTCGCGGAGTGAACGGCATAGGCAAGTCGACACTGCTGAAAACTCTCCTCAAGATAATCCCGCCGATATCGGGCTACGTCGAGCACGATCAGTTCGTGGAGTACGGCTACTTCGAGCAGGAGGAGGAAAGCTCCGCAAAGACGGCTCTGGACGTGATATGGGAGGAGTACCCGTCGATGACGAATGCGGAGGTGCGCGCCGCACTTGCTCAGTGCGGACTTACCACCGAGCACATCACCTCGCAGATGAGAGTGCTCTCGGGAGGCGAAAATGCGAAGGTCAGGATATGCAGGATAATGCTGAAGGAGGTCAATCTGCTCGTTCTCGACGAGCCGACGAACCACCTCGACGTCGACGCCAAGGAGTCGCTGAAAAAGGCGATAAAGGACTACAAGGGCACAGTGCTCATCGTGAGCCACGAGCCCGAATTCTATATGGATATCGCCGACAACATCTGGAATATCGAGGAATGGTCGACTAAGATAATATGATAAAAAAGGACGTCTTGGTGACGTCCTTTTCGTTTATTTTAGTATCTCTTTCCTCATTGCGGTGAGGTCAAACGTATCTATCCTACCGTCGGTGCAGAGGTCGCCTGCCTGCCAGTCAGCGAGCTTTGCGTCGGGGACTCCGAGCAGCCACTTCTGCATGAGCACAAGGTCAGCGACCGAGAGCGTACCGTCTGCGTTGACGTCACCGACAACTTCGGACTTGCCGCCTATTTCTTCGGCAGTGAGCGCACATTTGTAAATCTTCAGGTTGTCGATACTGCCCTTGAAGCAGGTATCGTCGGAGTAGTACGACTTGCCGATATAGCAGGTCGTGCCTGAGCCCATATCCGCGAGCTGACCGTGAGTTTCAGTCGTGTGCAGGACTTCCTTGCCGTCGAGGTATAGCTTCGTGTCCGCACCGCTGACCACGAGCGTATAGTTGTGCCATTCTGAGCCGTCGAGGTCAAGGACGAGCTCGGTCTCATCTCGCCACGAATCAGTCGTGGCGGCGAAGCGGAACAAGTCCTCAGCGACGCGGAAGAACACGTATTTCTCGTCGTTCCTGCCCGCGGCAAAGGTGAAGAAATTGCCTGTGGATTCGGATTTGACGTCCATGCTGACGGTGTAGTCACGCACGCCGTCGAGCATACCCGCGGGGAACGCTCCGTATGCCTCGTCGCTGCCGTCAAGATAAAGCACCTTGCCGCGCTCGGAGTCCTGCTTCACGGTCGCACCGTTGCTGAGCTGAAGCATACCCGTGCCGTTCTCGAAGTCGATACTTTCGTAGGGCTGAGGCTTTTCGGCGGCTTCCACGGGAGTGCCGTAGACCTTGACCTCATAAACGGTAGGAGTGTACCAGTTATTGTTGGGATTGTTCTGGAGCGTCGCGTTCTGCACGTTCAGTCGCACATAACGTGCTTTTCCCGAGAGCATATCGCTGTTGAAGCCGTAGGTCTTGCTGACTTCCTCGCGGCTCTTGTCGGTGTGGTCGAGGAGCTTCGTCCACTTCTGCCCGTCAAGGCTGCCCTCGACGGTGTACGTGTAGTAGCCCTCCGAGCCCTTGCAGATGTACCACGAGGTCTGGATATTCGAGAGCTCGCAGACGCGTTCGAGGTCGACCTGCAAATAGAATGGCCATTTTTTGTAGTCACCGATAGCGGTGAACGAGGTTTGATACGTGCCGTCAAACGCCTTGGCAGGGGAGCTGCTGCCCTTTGCCGCGAGTGACGATGAGGCGGGTCTGTCCTGCGAGAGGAGCTCGCCCTGCTGTACGGGGAAAAGGTCGCCCGTGGAGGTGTTGTACTTGAAGTACGGGCAGTAGTCGTAGAACGCGAAGCCGTTGTCGAAGTAGAGCGGGCAGAGCGTGGTGCCGCTCGTCGACGAGGCTCTAAGCCAGCGGTAGGCGTGCATGAGGTAGTTCTTGTCCTGCATATTGACTATCCAGCCAGACTGCGATGAAAATGTCGAGGTATTGCCGATACTGCGCAGTCCGCTCCACTTACCATAGAGGTCGGTGGTGACGCTGTAGGCGCCGCTGCTCGGGTACCAGCCTGCCGCCTGCGACGTGAACAGGAAGTAGTAGCCGTCCTTCTTGATGAGATTCGGGAACTCGCGGTACTGGTCCTCAAACAGCGTAGTTACGACATCTGTGACGTCGCTGTAGTCGTCGTTCATGCGGAAGATGTACATAGTAGCATTCGCGCCTTGTCCCTCCTTGTTGGCTGCGGCGATGAGGTAGCCCGCTCCGTCGTCGTCGAAGAAGATAGCCATGTCGCGAACCTGAATCCCGAGCGGATTGTAGACGTGATGGACAGTGAATTGCCCGCCAGGAGTGCCCGTGATAACGAGCGCTTTTCCGTCAGCGTAGCCGTCGGGCTTCTCCCAGTGCGCCCACACGACGACCTTGTTTTTCGCGGGTATGTAGTCAATGTGGACGGACTCTATCTTGCAGCTTTCAAGCGCTGAGTTCTGCGAGCTGTCTGCGACATTACGCTCATTTCCGAACCGTTTGCCGTCGGTCGAGATTGTCTCTGCGAGGTAGATGTCGTTCTTTCCGTTATGCTTTTTCAGTGAGTAGCTGTAGTACGTGTTCCCGACCTTGTAGCCACTCGTCTCGTAGACGAGGCTGCTGCCCTTCTGGTTGTCGTAGGTGCTCAGTCCTGACGGCAGAGCGCAGGGCGTGAGCTGCTTCACGGAGGAGAAGCTCTCCTTGCCCTTGGAAGTGACCTTGAGCTGGTAGTAGTAGGTCGTACCCGTCTGCATATCGTCGTCCTCGTAGGATGCCCCGCTGCCCTCATACACAGGAACAAAGGCGCTTTCGGAGTCAGTCGAGCGGTAGAGCGTGTAGCTCTCAGCGGGTAGAGTTGTCGCCCACTGGAGAGCGGCGTGGTCTGCGGCGGAGCTGTCCGCCACGCAAAAGAGGTTGCCAACGAGACCTATCTCCTCGGAGACTACGGTCGACGCTGAGAATGCACGGGAGTTCACGCTCCTGCCATAGCCTCCGACAGGCAGCAGCAGAGCCGCGCTGCACACGACTGCGGCAACACGTTTGAGTATTCGATTTTTCAGCATTGTTTCACTCCTTTTGTATGGATTTTCCTGTCAAGCATATTATAGCACGGCGGGCGGTATATTGCAATATTTTTCGTAAATCAGCAATTATATGTTGCTTTCAGCGGCTCTGTATGATATAATCAAATCAACATGAAACAACGGGAGGGATAGCGGTGAAAAAAGCATTGAGCATGGCGGTGTCCGCTGTGATAGGTGTCGTATCGCTCATGCCTGCGGGAGCGTCCGCGGCGGAAGTCAAGCACAAGTTCAGCGCCTCGTTCATACAGGGCTGGTACTGCCGCGACTGGGACTCCGCGCGCTGGGAGCAGGAATTTGCCGCCGCGAAGTCTGCGGGCTTGGATTCGCTCATACTGCAATCGACGTTCGACTACGTCCGCGAGGAGCTTAGCGGCAATGCGGAGGACCCTGCGGCATATAAGCGCACCGAGACATACTGTATGTTCCCGTCGGCTGTGGAGGCAGACTATCACTCCTCGCAGAATGGCGGCGACGCGCTGGAGCTCGCGCTGAAAGCGGCAAAGGCAAACGATATGCAGCTCTGGCTCGGGACTGTCAGCGATCCGTTGTGGCTGGTGTACCGAAATGAAGCTCCGTCGACTTACTTCAAGGATTGGCTCGCCGAGAATTCGGAGCTTTGCAGCGGGCTCGTCACCGAGCTGTGGGAGCGCTACGGTACGGACTACGGCGAGCAGATAGCGGGCTGGTACTACAACAACGAGATATGGAACATACCGTGCGCGTGCGACGGCTCCGACAACGGCGAATATGCGCGGCTCATAGGCGGTAACATCAAAGCGACTGTCACCGCGATAGAGCGGAGCTGCCCCGAAAAGCCGCTCATGCTGAGTCCCTACTATAACACGGAATTGTCGACCGCGGAGCAGTACGGGAGCTTCACCGACGCAATAATCGGTGAAGCGGGTCTGCGCGGATATGACGTCTATGCGCTTCAGGACGGCGGAAGCAGTCCGGTTGCTTCCGCTGACATTCTGCACGAGTGGGCTGAAGCTCAGAAAAAGGCAGTGGACGGACGTCTGCGCTTCTGGATAAACAACGAGACGTTCGTGTGGGACAGGCTCTACGCTGAGAGGTCGGCTATGAGCGCGGACAGATTCCGCGAGTATTACTATGCTACGGCTGACCTCGCGGAGGGCAACGTCATTTTCTCGTGGAACCACTACTACGCCGATGACGAGGAAATGAACAAGGCTTTCACGGAGTTTAACTGCGGCGGAGAAACAGGCGATATCAACCTTGACGGACAACTAACGGTTGCCGATATGGTGCTGCTCCAGCGCTGGCTGCTCGGAGCTCCCGATGCAAAGCTCGGAGACTGGAAAGCCGCCGACTTCTGCGCTGACGGTCGCCTTGACACCTTCGACCTATGCCTGATGAGGAGCGCACTGATAAAGGCAGGGGAGCAGCTGCGGATTAAGATAGTTTCCAACGTGAGCGAGCTCCGCGATGCACTGAAATCGGCAAAGGCAGGAGACGTGATAAAGCTCAGAGCGGGAGTTTATGAGCTTGCGAAGGGCGAAGTGAAGCTGGAAAATGAAGGCACGGCTGAGGCTCCGATAACACTTGCGGCTCTCGACCCGAGCGAACCGCCCGTACTGTGCGGAACAACTATCGAGCACAACTATATGCTGCATATCACGGGCGACTGGTGGGTAGTTGACGGCTTGTGTCTGCGCAATTCGCAGAAGGGCATAGTCCTCGACAATTCAAATCACACGGTTATACAGAACTGCGAGATATATAAGACGGGCACGGAGGCTGTTGCTGTCCGCGACGGAAGCTCCTACTGCATCGTTAGGAAATGCAATATCCACGATACGGGACTTGTCACCGCAGGTTACGGCGAGGGAGTCTACATCGGAAGCTCCAAGGAGAAGACGGAGTTTGACTTCAAGTGCGACCATAACAAGGTCATAGACTGCACCTTCAAGAATGTCACTGCCGAGCACGTTGACGTCAAGGAATACACCACCGATACCGAGATTTGCGGCTGCACCTTCTACGGCGACGGTATGAGCGGCGAGAACTACGCGGGCAGCTTCCTTGACCTCAAAGGCAACGACTGCTACGTCCATGACAACGTCGGCTACAGGAACAAGAATCCGAAGATAGTTGCGGCGTTCGAGGTGCATGAGCAGGTCGAGGGCTGGGGCTATCACCACATCTTCGAGAACAACACCCTCTACATGGATTAGCCCTATGGCGCGGAGAATACCTCCCGCAGGATGTACGTGGTGGACGGCTGGTTCAGCGATTTCTCCGTCAGTGGCAACAAGGTCGACTACGGCGAGAGGCTCATTCCCGCAGACAGTGCGGAGTTCTACAATTCCGACCATGTTACATATCTTGACTGAATCAACGGCTTCGGGCTACATACCCGAAGCCGTTTTCGATTCGCAGGACATGTACGCGCTGTAATGGGAGAAAGTCCCGCACGCGCCGTGTACAGCTGAGCAGACGGCTGTCCGCTGTGAGACTGGAGCTGAATGATGAACGTTCATAATAATTGTCTTGACTTTTGGCGGGAAATAAGGTAAAATATAATAAATATTTTCGGCTCGCTTCGGAGCCGCAGCAACGCAGAAAGCGTTAAGCAGGGGGGATATCGGTGAATAACGGAAATACGCGCAGGAGACTTGCGCTGCTCATATCAGACCCGAGTGCCGACTACTCGCAGTCGGTCATCACGGGCGTGCGCGACCAGTGCGCTAAGTATGGCTACGACCTGCTGGTCTTCAGCCCCATGGTCAAGGTCTGCCATCCCGACAAGGTCTACCTTGACGGAGAGCTCAACATATTCAACCTCATCAACTACGACCTCGTGGACGGCGTACTTGTGGCGTCGCTGGAGCTGGTGGAGGATCAGGTCTATACCGTTCTTGAGAAGCTCGAAGCTGATTTGCGTCAGAAGTGCCGCAAGCCCGTGGTGTCGCTCGACCTGCCGCTTGCCGACTACCCGACCTCCTTCACCGACGACAAAAAGGCTATCCGCAGCGTGGTGAATCACCTCGTCAACGAGCACGGCTGCCGAAAGCTGTACATACTCACGGGACAGAAGGGCTACGTTGTCTCGGAGGGACGCGCAGAAGCGTTCTGCGAGCAGATGAGAGCAGAGGGGCTCGACGTTTCGGAGGATAACGTGTTCTACGGCAACTTCTGGTATACGGGCGGCGAGGAGTTCGCTGACCGCATACTCTCGGGCGAGGTCGAAATGCCCGAGGCGGTCGTATGCGCGAACGACTTCATGGCGGTCGGACTTGCGAACCGCCTCATCAGCGGAGGCGTAAAGGTGCCCGAGCAGGTGCGCGTTACAGGCTACGACGCGACAAAGGAGGCTGTCTTCAACACCGTCAGCATCACGACCTATAACCCCGACGTCTACGGCATGGCGGCTCAGGGAGTCAATATGCTGCATAAGGTCATAGAGCCCGACGTCCCCGAGGCGGAGGTCGACCTGCTGCCGCATTACGGTCTGCGTATCGGAGCAAGCTGCGGCTGTGGTCAGGACGCCGACGAGATACGTGCAATACAGGGCAAGGGCATGAATCCTGACGAGAGGAAGAAGAACTCCGACGGCAGCCTGACGGTCAACGATATGCAGGGACTCCACGAGAGCTATATGTTTGAAACGCTGTCGGCGGTTCAGGACAAGGAAAAGATACTGGACACGATAACTGATGTAACATACCTGCTTCAGCCGTATCGCCGCTTCTATCTCGTGCTGAGGAACGACTGGAGCGATACCGCAGAGCGCTGTGTGACGGGCTATCCCGAGACAATGCGCTGTGTTATGCGGTGTATCCCGCAGAACGACTCGGAGAGCGACGCTGAAAGGCGCTACGCTGTCGATTCCGCGGAGTACGAATTCCCGACAAAGCAGATGCTGCCCGCTCTCGATGAGGAGCGCAGCGAGCCCGTCACCTTCTACTTCCTGCCGTCGCATTTCAGCGACGACACCATTGGCTTTGCAGTCCTGCAAACCGCTATGGACGCAAAGCGCTCGGCGGACGCTGTCTCGACCCTGTGGCTGAGAAACGTCAACAACTCATTGCACATGATAAGAGTCGTGAGCAAGCTCATCGACTATTCGATACACGACCCCATGACGGGTCTGCTCAACCGCCGCGGCATGGAAATGATGTACAGCCGCCGCATGGAGCATATTGCTCCCGACGACAATATCATCGTATGGGTCATCGACATGGACGGGCTGAAATACGTCAACGACCACTTCGGTCACGAGAGCGGCGACCTCGGCATCATCACCATTGCGGAGGCTGTCCGCGCGATATCCGATAAGGAAGATATATCGGTGCGCATCGGCGGCGACGAGTTCGTAGTCATCTCCGCGGGCAGGCTGACCGACAATGACGGTCGGGAGCGTATAAGCGTCTTCGAGCAGTTCCTTGCCGACAAAAACGCCTCGCAGAAAGGCAGACAGTTCGATATCACGGCAAGTATCGGCTATGTGTGCTTCCCCGCTTCGGAGATGGAGCAGTTCGACGAAAAGCTCAAGGAAGCCGACCGCCTCATGTACGAGTACAAGAGCGCCCGCAAGAGGCAGCGCGGCGAATAAAGCAGCAGGCAGTCCGTAAGTGCAGCACTTGCGGACTGCTTTTTACATTCGCTGCAACATCGCAACAATTGAATTGACAATAGCGGTGCGATAATGCTATAATTGATTAAATCTTTATTTCACAAGGAGAAAAAATCTGAAATGAAAGCAAGAAAACTGCCGCTTATACTTCTGTGCGGCGCTGTGCTGACGGGCTGCGCGGAGAAGAGCTCCGAGAGCATAGTCAAGCCCGACGAGCCGCAGCTCGCGGCTGTCCAGCCGACCACGGAAGCTCCGAGCATAAAGGACGACGTCCTCGCGATGATAGCCGCTTCGGGAGAGGACTTCATACACTTCGATTTTACGCCGAAAGACAGCTCCTTCACGGTCAGCTACAAGGGGACGGAGTTCTTCACGATAGACGCGGGACGTCCCGTTGACGAGAGCGACAAGATAAAGGTCGCGGACTACAACTTCGACGGCTACGACGACATTTTCATTCCCGACGAGGAGACGAGTTTCGGACACGTACTCGGGGACTATTATCTTTGCGACCCGCAGACGCTCGATTTCGGGAAGTCCGAGGAGCTCGGCGTGTTCTTCGGGCGCGGCACCGAAATGAAGGCTGACCTGACGTACAAACGCCTAATTATGGAGTATACAGAGCGTGCCAGCGAGTTCATCGTGAAGGACTGCGCTCTCAATTACGTGTGGGAGGGTGGCAGACTCGTCCCGCACAGTCTCACAAAGAAGTACGAGAACGCGGACAGCATCGCCACTGCCGAGGAGATGTTCACTGACACGTATGAGTTCGAGGACGGCAGGTACGAGGTGCTGAAAGAACGCAGGGTCTTCAAGAACCAATCGAATGAGCTCCTTCGCACAGAGGACAATGTCGGGTACGTGCGCGTGACCGACAGCGCTGTGCAGTACATGAAGGGCGGCGACGTCGTGCAGGAGATACCCGTCAGCGACATACATAAGAAGTCCGCTTTTCTGCGCTGTATGGACGAGGCGGGACAGGCTCTGCCCGTGCTGTACAGCTGTATCATCAAGGAGGAGGACTACGACTTTGACGGACATTCCGACCTGCGCGTTTACGTCGGAGAGGGCGGCAAGGGTGTCGAAGGCAAGGCTGACTTCTACCGCTATGACGCCGAAAGCGACAGCTACAAGCCGTGGGACGAGCTCAACTCTCTGAACGCCGACCCCGAGGTCGACAGGAAGCAGAAGAAGACTCTCACTTGCGTCACATCAAGCAGTGATGAGAACATAATCTGCACGCAAACGCTTTCCTATCAGTGGGAGAACGGCAGTCTGAAGCCCGTTCAGCATGTTCAGAAAATCACAATTTACGACGAAAACGGCGATTTCTTCCACTCGCAGGAGGACACGTTCATGTACGACGAGAACGGCGAGGAATACAAGATAAAGGCTTATATCCCGCCGACTGTCAGCGGCTGATGAAGGGAGGGCTAAACTATGAATTTTTCAATAAAAGCGGCGGCTGTGCTGAGCTGTGCCGTGTGTGCGGCAGTGCTGTGCATCGGTCATACCTCATTCGCTGAGACGTCTGTCTCCACGGAGACCGAGCGTCCCAAAGCGTGGGTATTCGGGGATGATGTCAAGGTCACCTACAGGGGCGAGACCTTTGTGCTCCCGATAAACAAGGACGGAGCAACGGGTGAGCCGTCGATAAAGCAGGACGATTATAACTTCGACGGATTCAGCGATATCTTCATCAAAACGGCATCTGTGAATCGCGAGTACATAGGCGATTACTGGCTGTGGGACGATAATGCGGGCGAGTTCGTTTTCTCGCAGTATATGGCGATAGAAAATGGCAGAGGCAAAGAGATGACCATTGACAAGAAGGAGCAGACCCTTCACCTTACGAGGAACAGCAAGACTGTTTACTACGGCTGGGAGGGCGACGCGTTCGTCCCGAAGCGTGCGGAGGTCGAATCTAAGGGACAGATTATGACCTATTCATTTGACGACAACTATAATACCGTGCTCGAAAAGCGCGAGAAGTACGACGGCATCAGGAACGAGACAGTCAAGGAGCTCGACACGGGAGACTATCTCCGCGTGACCGACGACGCGGTGGAGTATATGAAGGGTAAGTCGGTGATACAGAGCATACCCGTGAGCGATATTTTCCCCGACACCGAGCCGCTGAAATACAGCTCCCTGCCCGCTTTCAAGGATGAGCTCTACGGAATAAAGCTCGTGAGAATGGACCTCGACTTCGACGGCACGCGTGACCTCTGCGTGTGTCTGAATCCGCGAGAGCAGGGCGAAAAGCCGAAGTACGCGTACTACCTCATGAACACGAAAGCAGGCAAGCTCGAGCGGATGGAGAAGCTCTCCGAGGACGGCAGGCTGTTCACTCCCGACCCATTCGAGAAGGTGCTCTGCCACGTTGAGACGAAGTTCAATGAGGACCACTCCACGACCGCGAATTATTATAAGTGGGAGGGCGACAAGGCTGTCCTCTACAAGCGCGAGGAGGGCGACTCCGAAATGACCAAGGTCGGCAGATACGAGGAATCCATGCGCGTCTACAGGATTGACGAGAACGGGAATGAGAAGCTTTCGAGGACGTGATTCTTTGTTAGCTGCGGTACAATTTGACATATGTTCTGCAGCAAAATGCTTCATCGTTCTGGTGATACATTGCAGAAGAAAGTCATCAGCAGATTGGAAATTCTTTTCAATTTTACGTTTTATTCAGCCATTTAACAATACGATGCGTATATGATGAGGAGTGATTTACGCCTGTATTTTCCAAGAAGTATAGTTTTGTCTGCCATATTGACTGGCTGCAATGTGATATTTTTGTGAAAAGCAACAAAAAACGCTGTGGAAATGCAAATACCTGTATTTTCCGCTTGCATTTTTCATTTTATGAGGGTATAATGAAAACGTACACCTTTTATGTACGTTTAATTTGAAAACTGGTAAAAAAATTGAATAATTGGTATATTACGAGAGGGAATGCAGGAAGTGCTTTTGGGTATTCGGGCAGATATTCCGAGAGAGAATTGAGTAAAGAGTATTTAGGGTAAGCGGAAAAAAGAGTGCCTGATAAAAATGCTTCTTGCGAATCATACGTGTAAACAATCTGACTAAAGTATTTGTAAGTATCGGAGGGTGGAACGATGCAAGCAACAGATGTAAGTGTAATCAACAATTATTCGGAAGGAGAAGTGATAAAGGACATGTTTGAAATAAAACGCGCAAACGAAATACTTCTCTCTGAAAACGACGTAACTCAGGATGTTCTCGATAAACTCGAAAAGGGTGAGGAGCCCAAGCCTACGATTCCCGCCAAGGGTGTAACAGAGTATCCTATTCTAAAGTTTGATGACAGAGCGCTGAATCTTTTACATATGGGCGTTTCCAATACGCTCAAGTATACCAAGGTCACTCCCAAGGGAGGAAAGGGTTTTGAGTTTGTTAAGCGTGCGTTCGATATCGTGGCTTCGGCAGGAGCTCTGACAGTTCTTGCTTTGCCTATCGGCGTAGTCGCACTCATCATATATCTCGACGATAAAGGAAATCCGTTCTTCTCGCAGGTTCGCCTGACAAAGGACGGTAAGCCCTTCAAGATGTACAAGCTACGCTCGATGTGTATCGACGCCGAAGCCAGATTTGCCGAAGTTCAGAAGGAAAATCAGTCTGACGGACTTGCTTTCAAGGCTGACGATGACCCGCGTGTTACTCGTATTGGAAAGTTTATCCGTAAGACTTCGATAGATGAGCTTCCGCAGTTCTATAATGTTCTCAGGGGAGATATGTCTATTATCGGTCCCAGACCGCCTCTCCCACGCGAGGTAGTGCTCTATACTCCCGAGCAGATGGACAGGCTTCTTGTCAAGGGCGGATTGTCATGTATCTGCCAGACAGAGGGACGCAGTGACATGGAGTTCGACAAGTGGGTCGAGGGCGATGTACGCTACATAAAGACTCGCAGTGCAGGTCTTGACCTCAAGCTCATGTTCAAGACTGCGGCGGCGGTTATTCTCCGCAAGGGCGCAAAGTGATTATTAACAGCACCATTTTTATGGTGCTGTTTTTGTTTATTAAGCTATTTCAGCAGGAATTCTAGCATTTGATTTTTCTGCGTAAAAAGAGGTGGTGGATTCGTTGTTAATGACAAACCAAATCAGGATTTTTTAAGACGATAGTAGTAATTTGTGCTTGCTTTTTTACAATTTTTGTGGTATAAAACAAATGGTAGTTATTGACATAATTAGTATTGATTAAATCTTAATTAAAATAAAGGTGCTCCGCAAGGGAGCAGGTGAAGGGGCTAAACATGAAACACAAGACATCTGAAATGCTGAATATGCTTCATCAGGAGCACATTGTCTCGCATCTGAGATCGCTCTCTCACGACGACCAGCTGAAAATGGTCTCACATATAGAAACGCTTGACCTCTCCGTACTCAACGAGGTCGAGGCAGAGGAGGAACGCGGCAAATTCGAGCCGCTCTACGCGACGACACTCGACGACATCGCCAAGAACCGCGACCGCTTTACTGAGATAGGACTTGAAGCAATACGCGCGGGCAAGGTCGGAGCTGTACTGCTTGCAGGCGGACAGGGAAGCCGCCTCGGATTCGAGCACCCGAAGGGAATGTTCAAAATTGGCGTTGAGCGTGAGCTGTACATCTTCGAATGCCTCATCAACAATCTGCTCGAGGTCACAAAGCAGGCAGGCGCATGGGTGCCGCTCTTCATCATGACGAGCGTGGACAACAACAAGGAGACCCGCGAATTTTTCGAGAAGCACAACTACTTCGGCTACAGCGACGACAACGTTTGGTTCTTCGTGCAGGAACAGCTGCCCACGGTCGACACAAACGGCAAGCTCATGCTTGCAGGAGAGGGCAAAATATCTACCGCTCCAAACGGAAACGGCGGCTGGTATGCGTCAATGGCTAAGACTGGAATGCTTCGTATAGTGCAGAATGCGCATATCGAATGGCTGAACGTGTTTGCGGTAGATAACGTATTACAGCGCATTGCTGACCCCTGCTTCATCGGAGCAGTTATCGAATCGGGCAAGGTATCGGGCGCAAAGGTAGTCGCGAAGGCTGACCCGAACGAGAAGGTCGGAGTGCTCTGCCTCGAGGACGGCAGACCGTCAATCGTGGAATACTACGAGATGACCGACGAGATGATAAACCGCCGCGAGCCCGACGGCACGCTTTCCTACAACTATGGCGTCATACTGAACTACCTGTTCCGCGTGGACAAGCTCAACAGGACGCTGTCGGTGAAGCTGCCGCTGCACCGCGCGTTCAAGAAGATAAAGTACATGAACGCAGGCGGCGAGATGATAACTCCCGACGAGCCGAACGCCTACAAGTTCGAGACGCTTGCGCTCGACATGGTCAAGCTGCAGGACGACTGCCTCGCGTATGAGGTCGACAGAAGCAAGGAGTTTGCGCCCGTCAAGAACAAGACAGGCGTAGATTCCGTAGATTCCGCGCGCGAGCTGCTGAAGCTCAACGGCGTGGAAGTATAATGAGCTAGTATAATCCCGAGATTACCTCGGGATTTTGTTCGATAGAAAGCTGTTCCTTTTTCGATAATACTCATTATAACGATATGCTGACCTATGAAGTGATGAGGTTTACATCAATCGGTAAGGTGATTATTGATAAGTCTGAGTTCGTCAAAGGAAGCGTTTTTGATGTTGAGTTGATAGCAACAGTTATTAATGTGAAGCCGCAGCTATCATCTCTATTACTTGATTATATATACCATATCAGAGCAAAAAAGTCAATGACAATTCAGTTTGTTTACAAAGGAGCTATTATATAATAGCGCCTACTTACAGCAAGGAATGCTTTTTACGCAGAAGATGTCAATATAGGAATTTGAAATTAAGGGGGAGGTGAGGATGCGGCTATATTACGTGATTCAATAAGATTTACCATATATTTCCAGTCCTGACCCTTCACTGACAGTGTTGACACAGGTGATTTTTTATTGTCTAACTTTACTGGAAATGAAAGAAAGAGTACATATCAGATTGGCAGAAACTGCCAAGAAAACATCAAGTTAAATTTGTGAATTGTGCGTATCTATGAAGGTAGAAAAATGTTGCACAAACAGCTGTATCCGTGGAAATACAGGCGGATACTGCTGCTTTTATAAGTGTCAACACTGGCAAGAGAGGGCAGAAAAGCCTACGATTTGTGGTAGATATTGCACAAAAATCAGGGCGTTTTTGCTTCGATCGAGACTTTTTTCTTGAAATTATGTTGATTGCTTTAATTAAGTGCATTAAAAAGAGCTTCGAGCGAAAGATTTGTTCGACGTTTTAGCAGGATTTTTTGATGTTTGATTTGTTTCATGGATAATAATATAAGGATTTTATGTCACTGCAAAAAGATAAAAAATTTTATTTTACACTTTATATTATTGTTGACTTATAAGAATAACTGCAAGCTGGAGCAGGAGATCATTAGCTGGAAAGAAAAATAAGAAAGGAGCACTGCTGATCAGCAGTGATCCTTAGCTATAATAATTGTCGAAAACAAAATATTGATAGGTATTTGACAATAATTCATTATTTAATTTCAAATATGATTAGGTTACTGTATAAATCGCCTTTTTCACTTTTGATTGTGACTGTTTCGACAAATTAGCCTATTTATTATTGATTTACACTTGACAAGAGTGAAAAAATCACCTATAATTATTGAAAGGAGGTTTCTACAATGCTCAGAAGATTTAATGTTAAAAATTTTATGTCGTTTTCGAGCTCAGAAGATGGGAAAACGGAAGAGTTTTCAATGATACCCGGAAGAGTTAGAAATTTGAAGAATCATATTTACGATTGTGGAGGCAATAGACTCTTGAAGTTTGCTGCAATATATGGAGCAAATGCAGCAGGTAAATCTAATATAGTAAAGGCTATTTCGTGTATGAAAAGTATTCTGCTAAAGAATTCAACGACAGGATACTTCGATAGCTATTCCAAAATAGGTGGTGGTAATGATAAAAACACAAGTTATTTTGAAGCTGAAATAGTTTTATCTGGAAAGCGTTATTCATATGGATTTGAAGTTGTCCTTAGCCAGTCAAGATTCGTTTCAGAATGGTTGGTCGAGCTCAATAATGACAATACAGAAAAAATCCTATTTGAACGTGATATCATTAATAGTGAGTCTTCTTTTTCCTCTGAATGGATGGTTAGTCCTGAGTTAAAAACAAGACTTGAAATTTATTTGGAAGAAGCATCAACAGATTCTACCGCCCTCTTTTTACACACAATAAATAGACAAAAGCAAAAGTTTTATGAGTCTTTTCCAGAAGTTCTCATTTTACAAACGATTTATAATTATTTTGAATCATCGCTTGTTATTAATTCTCCTGATAGACCTGTTTACGGACGATCATTTTCTACAACTTTTAACAAAATTAACAAATCTATAAGCATTTTGAATTCTTATGGAACAGGTGTTACAGGTTTCAGTAAAGTCAAATTAAGTATCAAAGAATTGCCTCAGAAATTACCGAGTGACATTAAAGTTGAATTATTGCGTGAATTTGAGAAACAGATAGCAATAGTATCAACAAACAAGATGCTTTTAAATGAAAATGAAAGTGAATTGAGTTCTATTAAAAATGAACTTGATAACAAAATAATATCGCCCGATTTGAAAGAGAAAATCGAGAAACTTAAACAAAAGGACGAATTGATAAAAAAGCAGCAAAAAGAGATTAAGGAAAACTGTATTTGTATCAGAACTGATAAAAGCTTTTTTGTGATTTGTATTGAAGAAGACGGAAAAGGCTCCATTGGAAATAAAGTATATGAAATCAAGTTAAAACACTTCGATGACAACCTCTTCGATTATGGTGAAGAATCAGATGGTACCCAGCGTTTGTGGGATATTCTCGAGGTCCTTCTTGCAGATAAGGATAAAACCTTTATTATTGATGAGATTGATCGTTGCTTGCATCCTGTTTTGACATATAAGTTTATAAAGGATTATATTAGGCTTTCTGATAATAAGAATGTTCAACTTATAGTTACGACTCATGAATCGAGATTGCTTGATTTCGATTTATTGCGACGTGATGAAATTTGGTTTGTTGAGAAGCGTCAAACCGGGGAATCTGATATCTATTCGCTCGAAGAATACAATGAGCGGTTTGATAAAAAAATCGATAAAGCTTACCTTGAAGGAAGGTATGGCGGTGTTCCTGTATTTACAACACTTTTTCCAGTTGAGGATGATGCTAAATGAGAGAAAAAAGAGATTCGGGACGAACTCAAACAACAAATCATGAAAAACAACCAAAGAAAAAATATTTTTTAGTTTTTGAAGGAACTGAAACAGAAGAAATCTATTTTGATGCCGTAAAAGAATTCTTTTCTGATCAGCTAATGGATTTTGTTACACTGATAAGGAATACCAGTGAGAACGGGTTTAGTAATCCTGTTAAGATGCTTGAAATGATTTTGAAAAATCTTGAAGAACACAAAAGCGGGAAATTCAGTTATAATACTGTGATTGATTGGATTACAGCTTATATCAAAAAAGAAAACCTCGTGAATATTAAAGCCGAGGAATTAAACGTTAAACTCAAGGAAATCTGTTGTAAAAAGATTGAGAAGGATCTTGATAAAAGAATTCCGGAAATAGAACTCAAAAATGTTCTTAGGGCGTTATTGAAGGAACTAACAGAAATAGTTAAATGTCAATTCAGAAGCATAACTATCAATTTGATCGAAGAGATAATTGCCGCAAACGAAATAACGTATTATCCGGATATTGATCAAATAGTTATGATTGTTGATCGAGATAAGGGGAGTTTTACGTTCGAGCAATATGAAAGGCTCATTAAGTCTTGCAGTAAGAATAAAATAAGACTATGTGTTACAAATCCTTGCTTTGAATTCTGGTTATTAATGCATTTTGATATTAACGGAAAATTTGATGAGACAAAAATGCTAAAAAACCCGAAAGTTTGCAATGGTGTTACATACTGTCATGATGTACTGCGAAAACTCTTCGCAGGTTATCATAAAAATTCATATGATGCTATGTGTTTGATGCCGAGAATACCAAAAGCAATCCAAAATGAACAGAATTACTGCGATAATAATATTGGGTTAAAAAACAATATAGGCAGTAATGTAGGGCTACTATTAAAAGAATTTGGTTGTAAATGAATTAGGAAATTATTCCTTTTGTACCAATATTCAATGAGGAAAACTGATAGTTTTGTTTGAGAAAATCGTTGCGAAAGCAATTGATTACTGGACAAAAAGAGCAGCGGGTTATTTCATTGCTCGTGAGCTTCTGAAAAAAAGCCTGTAAAAATTGATCTCCTGTGATATTATTATTATTATTATCACAGGAGACCGAATTTTTTAGCTTTCGCTAAGTAATATGGATATTTATCTTAGATTTGGATGAATTGGTGTGGAATAATGAATAGTACTCTATATAATTACTACTATTCAAAATATGATGAACATACACATATAAAAGGAAATCTCCTTTATCCTATAAAATGTCTTCGTAATGATGCCGCTCATAACAATTGTCTTATACATAAGCTGACACCACCGTATACTAAGGAAATTACACCGAACAAACAGCTTATGAGAAGGGTTTCCCAGATTCCTGATATTCCCAAGCGTTCTTATGAATCCAAAATGAGAAATCCAACACTTCATGATTTTATTGCGTTATTAGAAGTTTATCGTAATGTAGTGAGTTCCGTTACTATACGATATGGTTTTAAGGACCTGAAATCATTTTGTGAACGTTGCACTAAGCACAAGGATTATTTTCAACAAAATGAAGTTTTAAAATCAAATTATGAATTTTTCGTGAAAGTTGTTGACTTTTACTCTGAAAACGTATAGAATATAGATGTAGACAAAAAACCTTTTTGGGTTTTTTAGAGAGCGGGTGCCTGCACTGGCTCTCTTTTTTTCTTGTTAATAATTACTGATTTGCCATTTCTATGTAAAGGCACTTGGATTGATAAGAAAGATTTAACTGTTTCCAGCACATTTCAACAGAAATATTTTGCTCAGCAGCAAGCTGTTTATTTTTGTGCGAGAAACATTTTTGCAGTCAACAAATTATTTGTCCATATTACATTATCAATAAATGCGTTGCGATTCTGTTATGAACACATGGGAATAATAGAAACTCGCTTCTTGAACCGTAGTCTTATCAATCCGTGAAAAATGGACGGACGCCTACGACAGCGGAGTTTTCTCCGAGGCTGTGGAAATGATACGCGAGGGCACCGAGAATTACAGTTCGGCTTTCGAGCGCAATTACGAGCGCTGGGACAATCTCCACGATAAATCGGCGTTTGGCAGCGAGCTTTCGAAGGCTGCCGCTAAATGCAAGACCCACGGCGAGGCTGCCGACCAGCTCGCAGCCTGGCTCGATAAGCGAGTTACCTTCCTCAACGACTACTGGCATAAATAGGGCAAAGGATAAAATGTCGCTTTTGCAGTAAAAACACGCAGGCGCTCCATACAGGAGCGCCTGATTTTTGTATGTTAGTCCTCTGAGCTCATTTCAGCTTGTCGCGTATACGCAGGCAAGCCTCGACGTGCATTATCCAGTGGCGCGAGAACGGCATTTGTATCAGCTCGCGAATGTCCTTGCCGCACCAGTAATCGACCAGCCAAGCCGCGTTTTCGTCGGTGCTCACAACGTCCAGCGAGAGCAGCTCTGTCCTGCGCTCCGTCGATATTTCCCTTTTCAGCTCATCGAATGTGAGATTGCGCAGTATAGCTTCCGTACCCGCCTTGACCTCGGAGATATACGCGTACAGCTCGCCAATATCGAGCTGCTCCGAGAAGTCCGCTATCTGCTGCTTGACCAGCTCATTGCCAGTGGTGATTATCGGCGAATTGATACGCTTCTGATAGCTCCCGCGGAAAAAGACCTGCTCGTCTCCCACGATGAGAGTGTGAGCGACGATGTCCTCGATTCGGAAGATGTGCCAGAGCGAATACGCGATAGTTTTGCTGTGATAGCCGTCCGCGTTGATGAACGGGATAGCGCTGAACTGCCCGTCCGTGAGCTCTTCTCTGAACGAGCTTATCGTGTCCGCGAGCATGCCGCGGAGCTCGAACAGCGTAGTGATTCCCTGCTCGTAGGTGTCCCGCTTCTTCAGCTGTGCCTGCACTGCCTTGTTGAGTTCTGACCACTCCTTATTCACTGCGCTTCCCTCCCTGCGATGTTTTCTGAGCATATTATACCACATTCGGCGGAGCTTTGCAATATGCCGTCTGTGCAGTATCGTCTGATTTTTGGCTGAATTGTTGTATTTCCCGAAACGTTATGATATAATAAAATCAACAAAATGCGAAAGGAGGCGGCTATGAAAAGGGGAGCAAGCTTATTTTTATCAGCGGTTATCTGCGAAGCTTATGCCGTTCCTGCGGCTTCCTCCGCGGCGGGAGCTCCGCGCAGATTCACGGCTTCATTCATACAGAACTGGTACTGCCGCGACTGGACGCAGGAGCGCTGGGAGCAGGAATTCTCAGCTGCGAAGTCGGCGGGCTTCGATTCACTGATACTCCAGACCACGTATGACATCGTGCGCGGTGACTGCACGGGAGAAAAGCAGGATGCCGCGTCATATCCGTCTGCGGAGAGCTTCTGTATGTTTCCGTCGGCGAGCAAAACGACCTACCATTCCTCGCAGAACAGCGGCGATGCTCTTGCCCTCGCGCTTGAAGCGGCGAAGGCGACCGATATGAAGCTGTGGCTTGGCACGGTCAACGACGATATGTGGTGGAATTACGGCTGGGGAGCTCCGACGAGCTATTTTGAGGGCTGGAGCGCCGATAATGCGGAGCTTTGCGGCGGGCTCGTCACCGAGATGTGGGAGCGCTACGGCGCTGACTACGGCGAGCAGATAGCGGGCTGGTACTACACGAACGAGCTATGGAACATCGACGCGGCGTGCGGCGGCTCGGATAATGGCGAGTATGCGCGAATTATAGGCGAAAACATAAAAGCGACCGTTGTGGCGATAGAGCGTTCTTGTCCCGAAAAGCCGCTTATTGTGAGCCCGTTCTACAACACCGATATTTCGACTGCGGAGCAGTTCGGCGGCTTTATCAGTGACGTTATCGGAGCCGCAGGTCTGCGTCCGATTGATATTTACGCTCCGCAGGACGGCGGCGGACGGGAGTACGCTCCCGACGTTATCCGCGAGTGGGCTCGAACTCAGAAAAAGGCTGTGGACGGGCGTATGCGCTTCTGGATAAACAGCGAGTGCTTCAACAAGGATATGACCGCGAAGCCGCTTGCGTCGCTCCGTGTAAATTACGAGGCGACCGCCGACCTTGCAGAGGATAATATCATCTTCTCATGGAATCACTATTATGCCTCCGACAGTGCATTAAACAGTCAATTTATGGAGCTTGCGGCGGACACGGTCAGGGGGGATGTCAACCTCGACGGACAGCTTACGGTTGCCGATATGGTGACGTTTCAGCGCTGGCTTCTCGGAGCTCCCGACGCAACTGTCAGAGACTGGAAAGCCGCTGATCTCTGTGCGGACGGACGGCTCGATACCTTCGACATCTGCCTGATGAGGAAGGATCTTGTCACGGCTCCGAATGAAGATGAAGGTGTAGTCGTATCGACAGTTGATGAATTGCGAAATGCGGTCAAAAATGCCAAGGCGGGCGACGTGATAAAGGTCGCCGCGGGGACGTATGACTGCGGAAGTCAGAAGCTCTACTCGGAGGCGGACGGCACTTCCGATAAGCCAATAAAGCTCGTTGCGCTCGATACCGATTCTCCGCCTGTTCTCAGAGGTGCAACTGCCGAGCACGGCTATGTACTGTACATCACCGGCGACTACTGGGTGCTCGGCGGGCTTGTCTGCGAGAATTCACAGAAGGGGATAGTCCTCGACAATTCCGACCATACCGTTATACAGGACTGCGAGATTCGCGACATCGGGGCGGAGGCGATAGCTATCCGCGACGGGAGTTCCTACTGCACGGTGAAGTTGTGCAATATCCACGATACGGGGCTGGTTTCGCCCGGCTACGGCGAGGGTGTCTATATCGGGAGCTCCAAGGAGAAGACGGAGTTTGACTTCAAATGCGACCACAATAAGGTCGTCGGCTGTACCTTTAAAAATGTCGCCGCCGAGCACGTAGATGTAAAGGAGTATACCACCGACACTGAGATATGCGGCTGTACGTTCTACGGCGACGGCATGACGGGCGAGAACTACGCGGGAAGCTTCCTCGACCTCAAGGAAAATGATTGCTATGTCCACGACAATGTCGGCTACCGAAACGGCAATCCCAAGATAGTGGCGGCTTTCGAGGTGCACGAGCAGGTCGAGGGCTGGGGCTATCACCACGTCTTCGAGAACAACATGCTGTATATGGATCAGCCCTACGGTGCGGAGAATACGAGCCGAAGAATGTACGTCGTGGACGGCTGGTTCAGCGATTTATCTGTCAAAAACAACAAGGTTGATTATGGCGAGGGGCTTGTGCCAACCGATAGCAGCATATACTATAATTCGGACAAAGTTACATATCTTGACTAACAAGACGCGAGTTGCGATATTGCCAATAATAGGGCGGTAGTTTTGCTTGCTCCGTTGACAATTGTTGCTTTTTTTCAAAAAAAGCCGCTGATTTATCGGCGGCTTTGTTGATTAATTGGAAATTCCCGAAAAAATCGGCGGAGTATTGACTTTTTTTCGTCAAAGTGGTATCATTAATAAAGTGTCGGACTTTACGCTTCCGACATCGTAAATCAAGAAATAATGTGAAATCAGGAGGAAGCAATGGCTAAGAAAGATGATCGTAACCTTAATATTACGATAAAGAATCAGGAAGATAAAGAGAACGAAGTTGTCGTTTCGATTTCCACTGTACTCAAAAAGCTCAGAAAATACTTATTGGTTTGGGTAGTTATCGCAGTTCTGTTTGTAGTGTTTGCATTCGGATATGCAACTATCACGACTCATGTCAGCAAGCAGCCGCTCGTAGCTCTTATCAGCTTTTCGTTTGACGGGGTTGAGAAGGGACTTGATCCTAATGGTGATAATTTTGATGTAAATACTGTTAAGAGTCCCGCTGTTATAGAGGCTGCTCTTACAGATCTTGGAATGGATCTCACCAACCTTGAGCCTGTTAGACAGGGGATTAAATTTCAGGGAATCAAGCCTAAGGATGCAGTCGACAGAATAACATTATACGAGAAAGTTTTGGATACAAATGGCAATGTAAATGCTGTTGAAAAGATTCTCGATACTTCGTACTTTCCTACGCAGTACAAAGTAACATTTGATTACAATGGCATGGCTCTTTCTGATGATCAAGCTGTTGAGGTGTTCAATGCGGTACTTGATCAGTATCAGACATATTTCTACGAGAGATATGGTTACAATGAGTCACTCGGTAATGCTGTAACATCTATCAACTATGAGGATTATGATTATTCTGAAGCGGTAGATGTTTTCAAAAACAGCCTTCAGACGCTTGAGAGCTATATCAAGGATATTTCAACTGATGAGAACAAGCGCTTCCGTTCATCGGCAACAGGTTACACATTTGGTGATCTTGATGAAGCGGTAAAGACTGTTCAGAGCATTGACCTTGACAGGATATCCTCCTATGTTATTGTAAACAATCTTACTAAGGATAAAGACGATGCGCTTGCTTACTATGAGTTCAGAATTAAAGAGTTGAATCGTAACAAGGCTCAGTATGAGGAACAGCTTGCTGCATATGAAACGTCGATTGAAAAGTATCAGAAGGATCAAATCGTTATATTTGGTACTGGCGGCGACAATACTGATACACAATCTACAGTTGCTTCCGAGCAGTATGACAAGATGATACAGGAGAAGAACAGGATTGCTTCAACTCTTGCATATACTAAACAGCAGATTGATTACTGCAAGGACAGGCAGGAAGCTCTCAAGAACAATCCTGTTGGTTCAACGGCAAAAACCGAAAAGGTTGAAACTTCTCTTGCTGATCTTAACAAGAAGATAGAACTCCTTGTTGACCTTGTAAACAGGACATCTGATGACTATTACCGCAATGTTACATTCAAGAACGCATATACGGTTCTTGTTCCTGCGACAAATACTGCTACGGACAAGATGAGCCATATAATTGAGAATGCAAAGCAGCCGCTTATAATTCTTGAGGCAATCGGATTTGTTGTATTCTTTGCAGTTGCCTTTATTGAAGCTCTTGTTACTGACAACAAGAAGAAAAAAGCTGTAACGGCTAATGACGCTCCTGAGGAGGATGCTGACGAGGAGAGCGAAGACGTTACTCCCGAGGAAGCTATCGAGATAATCGCTGACGAAGCTGAAAAGACTGATGAGAAGAAGGAAACTTCAAACAACAATAACAAGAAGAACAGTAAGAAAAAGTAATTCATAACTCCATACCAAATTTTACAAAGATAAAGCGGGCATTTGCCCGCTTTTTACTTTTGTCTTGGGGACTGGCAAATCCTATCCAATCGCTGATTGTTTGTCAGCAATAAACCTTTTTGATAAAATATTTGTCAAATGTGACGGATGGGAGTTAGGAGTTTATTGTCAAAGGGTTGACAAATCGGACTTTTATGTATATAATATAAGTTGTCGCATAGTTTAATAATCCAATGACACGGTAAGCTGCTTTTGTATATGTGTACAAATCTAAATGCCGATTTTTGTGAGTACTTGACAAATGATGGGCTGATGTATTATAATATACATTATTGGAATAATTGTAATACAAAGTGTATATTGTTAAGACTGCTTTGAATAGCTTGGCTGTCGCTTAGTATGTGGTGGAATTACTGTTTGAGTGCTGAGGCGGTAGTTGAGGTTTAGCATATGGATTGGCACTTATAAATTTCTGTATGAGGTTTGTTAAGTAGAGAATAGGTCCTTTAAAGAGTAGCTATAGGCTTGAAAAGGTTAGAGAGTGCTACAAGCATGGTGTGATATGGGAATGGAGGAAGTTGATCGTGAATGCGGCTTATGTTACAAACAGCAACAGTCATGTGGAACTTTTGACTATGTGGAAAAGCCAGCATATGATGCAGTGAAACGTGTTATGAATGTGGTTCGTTCTGTTTCAGGTTTGATAATCTTATCACCAGTTTCCCTTGGGACTGCAATTTCAATTTACATAGATGATCCGGCCCCAGTACTTTTTAAACAGACACAGATTGGCAAGTCTGGAAAGCCGTTTAAGATTTACTGGTTTCGTTCCATGAGAATGGATGCTGAGAATCTCAAAGCAAGTCTGATGAGTCAGAAGTAGGATCATGGGGCAAATTTCAAAATTGAGAATGGCCCGAGAATCACGAGAGTGGGACGGATGATTCGTGCCTCTTCGATAGATGAGCTTCCGCAGCTGATCAATATCTTGCGAGGAGAAATGTCTGTGATTGGATCTCGTCCGTTTATTGATGAGGAGCGGAGAAATCTTCCTAATGATAGACTTCTCGTGAAGCTGAATCTATCCTGCTACTGGCAGACCGATGGGAAGAATGATCTGAGCCTTCGTGAACAGATTGAATTGGATAGACGGTATGGTTATGAGAGATCTATGATAGTAGATATGGAGATAATGGTGAAGACCATGGCTATGGCTGTGGTTGGAGAGAACAAATGATATTTTTGTTGCATTGAACGGGTGTTTGGCTCGTTTATTGCTTTTTATTATGAGTAATGAGGTGGCTTGATGTGACTAAAATAATTATGCATATTGCAGAAGCACCGGGCGGTGTAGAGCGTTACTTGGTCACATTGCTGACTAAACTCAAACAATATCCAGAGTATGAGCATATTCTTGTATGCTCAAATACGTTTAATAAGGATAAATTCAAGGGAATTGTTAAGGAAATTGTAGTCGTTGATTCTATGCATAATGCAATTTCGGTTTTGGCAGATTCCAAAGCGGTATTGGCGGTGCGGAAAGTCATCAAGCACTACAAGCCAGATATTGTATATTGCCACAGTTCTAAAGCGGGAGCCATAGGCAGAATGGCAAATTTTGGCATTAAGAATAAGCTGATTTATAATGCACATGGCTGGGCGTTCAATATGAAGGGTGCAAGCAGCAAAAAAATCAAGGCGTATGTAGGAATTGAAAGAATGCTTGCTTCTATGGCGGACAGGATCATATGCATTTCTGAATATGAAAAGAAGAGTGCATTAGAGCATAAAATCTGTAAGGTTGAGAAGCTTGTTGTTATCAATAACGGTATTGACTTTGATGAATGTAATAATTTGAATACCAAATGCAGATCAGAAATGGGCATTCCTGATGAAGCAGTGGTTGTTGGCATGATTGGTCGTCTGACAAAACAAAAGTCGCCGGATATTTTTGTTAAGATGGCAGCTGTTGTGAAGAAGCAAATACAGAATGCTTTCTTTGTTGTGGTTGGCGATGATATCGGAGATGGAAAGCAGCGTTCTGTTATTGAGTCAATGATTGCAAAGGCGGGCTTGAAGGATTGCTTTTTGATTACCGGATGGGTTGATAATCCGCTCGATTATGCTACGTGTTTTGATGTTGCTGTGCTTTTGAGCAGATGGGAGGGCTTTGGTCTGGTTATTCCGGAGTACATGCTTTTAGGGAAGCCAATTGTCGCTACGAATGCGGATGCAATCCCGTATGTTGTGGGAGACGCTGGTATTATTGTTAATGTGGATGACTTTAGGGCAGCGGCTGAATCTGTCATTATTATCTGTTCGGATGCCAACTGCCGGAACATGCTGATCAGTAGAGGAAAAGAAAGAGTCAAAATGTTTGATGTGCAGAGAACAGCGAACAAGCATAAAGCTGTTTTTGATTCTTTCATTGGGCAGTGGTAAGGAGAACGATGTAATGAATGAAATAAGAAATAATATTTTTGCCAGAAAAATACTTCTTTTGGGTTCAAAGCTCCTCTCATTAATTAATGTGATCATCCCCAAAAATGAAAACAAGATTTTATTTTATGATTCGGGTCGCTCTTTTTTAGATGATAACACTGAAGCGATTTATACTTATCTTTATAATAATGGTTACGCAAAAAAGTATAAAATGATTTGTTGCGTTCCTAATCAAAAACAGGACTCGCCATTTCGGAATTATATTCCTGTGGGAGCATTAAAAGGTGTATTTGCTTTTTTAACCTCAAAATATGTTTTTTACTCATTCGGGGATTTTCGGATTGTTCCGTCATCAAAACAAATTGTTGTCAATCAATGGCATGGAATGCCATTGAAAAGAATCGGCAAGTATGCAGATGATGAAAAATATCAGAAAGAGAATTTGGATAATTTTACGTATATACTTGCAACTTCAGAGATGTTCAAATCGGTCATGGCCAAGGCGTTTGGAAGCTCAACTGATAAAGTTGCAATTCTTGGCGAAACACGAGTTGATTACTTCTTCTCAGATGTTGATGCTTTGAGCCCGTTTGGAATTGAACGGGAAATGTATGACAAACTGGTTATCTGGATGCCTACGTTCAGACAATCTATTGATGGCAGATTTCAAGATGGAGATAAGAAGTCATCAACACTCTTGCCAGTTTTTTATACTTATGAAAGCCTTGATGCATTGGATGATTTTCTAGAGAAAAATAATCTTCTGTTGGTTATAAAGATTCATCCGATGGCGGTATTTAAAGAGCATGTTTTTAAGAGAATCATTATTATGACGAATAATGATATTGTTAGGAAAGGAATTCGTCCGTATGAGTTCCTGAAGGAATTTGATGCTTTGATCACCGATTATTCCTCTGTATATGTTGATTATTTGATTTTGAACCGTCCGATTATATTTACGATGGATGATGAAGAGGAGTATAAGAGCAGTCGCGGTTTTATCTTTGATGATATAAAAGCTTTGATGCCAGGACCGTTTGTTAAGACAGAAGAGGAGTTTAAGCAGTGTCTTAAGGATGTTTTACAGGGACATGACAGCTATTCTGACAAGAGAATTGAAATTAACAAGAAGATGAATCGGTATCAAAAGGATCATTGTAAAAGATTGGCGGATTTTGTTGGTTTGTCAATCTAAATCTTTAAGGAGCTTATGGTAAATGAATCGAAAAATACGTGTCTTAGTTATAACGCATGCTCCATGGCGAAATGATACTAGTGTGGGTAATTCATATTCCAATATTTTTGATGGAATGGATGATCGGTTAGAGTTTGCACAGATTTACATTCGTGATGGATTGCCTGAAAATAAGATGGTGCATAAATATTTTCGTATCTCTGAGAAAAAATTGCTGAAAAGCATTCTGACACGAAAGCGTGTTGGTGAAGCGTTTGATTTGGATAATCCTATGGATACACCTCCAGTTAAGTTTTCAAATGCATATAATAAAATGCGGAGTCTTAGATGGAATATTTTTCTCATTGGAAGAGATGTTGCGTACTCTATGGGCAAGTGGAAGACGAGTGAGCTTAACAGTTTCCTTGACGATTTTAAACCAGACATTATTTTTGGGACACTTATATACATTCCGTTGGTGAATCAGTTAATGCTCTATGCTAAGAAAAGAACTGGTGCTAAGCTGATTACCTATCCGTGGGATGATTGGTATCATATCAATAGGTACAATAAATCGCCAATGTATTTTTTTAGAATTTGGTTGGAAAGACACTATATTAAAAAAACTGCTGCAGAATGTTCTTATTTATATACAATCACAGAGCAAATGAAAAAAGAATATAGCGAGATATTTCAGAAAGAATGCAAGCTGTTAAGAAAGGGATATGTCTTTGATCAGCCTCCTGCTTTTAAGAAAGTCACTTCTAACGAGGTGAAGCTGTTATTCGCAGGCAACATCGGAGATAATAGATGGAAAGTCCTGGCCGAAATTGCAGATGCAATTCATGAGATCAATAAAGCTAGTGAGAAAAAGCTTAAAATGGATATCTATACTTTGAGTCCGATTACAGATGAAATGAGAACTGCGCTGGATGTTCCTGATGAAAGTTTCTTGAAGGGCGCTATACCGTCTGCAAAGGTTACAGAAGTTATGGAGGATGCAGATATCTTAGTGCATGTAGAACCATTGGAAAAAGCCAAGTTGGAGAATTGCCGACTTTCATTTTCAACAAAAATCGTTGACTATTTATACAAGGGAAAATGTGTTCTTGCTGTTGGAGGTCAGAATGCATCGATGCGGTATCTTAAAGATAATAATGCTGCAATCGTTGTGGATGATTTGAGCAAATTGAAGTTCGCCTTAAAACAACTTGTAGATAATCCAGAGAAGATTAATGAGTATTCAAGTAAGGCTTGGGAATGCGGAAAAGATAATCATGATATCAGAAAAATACAAGATATGATCTGGTGCGATTTTAATAGCGTTCTTAAGAGTAAGGATGTTACTTATGAAGGTTAGTATTATTATTCCAATCTATAATGGTACAAGATATATTCCAAATATGTATCAGTCACTAAAGGATCAAACTTTTCAGGATTTTGAGATTATCTATGTGAATGATGGGTCAAAGGATGACTCTTTGAGATTATTACGGGAAATCGAAAAGAACGATGCAAGAGTATCTGTTTTCACGCAGAGCAATAAGGGCATCTGTGCATCAAGAAATTATGGCATTGAGAAAGCCGGTGGCGAGTATCTCATTTTTCTGGATCAAGATGACGGCATAGAACTTAATCTGGTTGAGAAGTATGTTCAGGCAGTCACTGAAAAAAAAGCAGATGTTGCCTCATTTGGAAAAATCCATTATTATGAGGTTGATGGAAAAGTGGAATCAGTTATGCCTCAGGTGATTGATGAGGAATTGGTGACGGATTCAAGACGAATCATAGAATGCTTATTCAATATTGATAATAAAAAGCGACTGATGACAATATGGAATTGTATCTATAAAAAGTCGTTGATTGATCAGTATCATCTAAGATTTGATGAGCATTTTAAACATGGCGATGAAGATGGTATGTTTAATATCGAATATGCGCTACATTGTTCTGTGATTTTCTTTTCAAAGGAATGCTACTATCACTACCATATCAGGAAAGGCATCAGTACAATTACAAAGTATAATCCTGATCTGCTCGATAATTACCTGTATTATGCGGATAAGGTTTATCAAGTGACGAAAGGGCTTTCTGAAGAGGAACTGAGTATTGTTAAGCTATATCTTTTGAGATTCTTTTCAAATGTATATTGCAGATTCTGCCGGTTCAATAATGACACGAAAGATAAGATAGCCTTATTAGCAAAAGCAAGGCAATCATCAGGCTTCAGATTTGCGACATCTTTGAAAGTGCTGAAATATAAGAAGATCATTCCGAAAAAATATTTGTATTGGGATGGCTTTAATACTTTCTATAACAGCGGTCATTATGGTGTAGCAAATGCCATGCTGGATGGATTGCGTAAAGCAAAGAAAAGATACCAATAATTGTTTAAGGAGGAGTTAAAAATGTCAGCATTTAGTGGTGCAACATTAATGATTACAGGAGGAACAGGTTCTTTTGGCAACACTGTTCTCAAGCATTTCTTGGAGACAGATATTGGAGAGATCCGTATTTTCTCTCGTGATGAAAAGAAACAGGACGATATGCGTCATGATCTTCAGGCGAAGCACCCTGATCATGCAAAGAAAGTAAAGTTTTATGTTGGAGATGTACGCGATCCTCGTTCTATTGCGGATGCAATGCCCGGAGTTGATTATATTTTCCATGCAGCTGCACTCAAACAGGTACCGTCCTGTGAGTTTTTCCCTATGCAGGCTGTAAAAACAAATGTTGAAGGTACTGATAATATGCTTCATGCTGCAATCAATGCGGGCGTTAAGAGAGTTGTTTGCTTATCAACAGATAAAGCAGCCTACCCTATAAATGCGATGGGTATTTCGAAGGCAATGATGGAGCACGTTATATATGCAAATGCTCGTGTTGCTGCTGAGCGTGGTGGTACAGTCATCTGCTGTACAAGATATGGTAATGTAATGTGTTCTCGCGGCTCGGTTATCCCACTTTTTATTGATCAAATCCGCTCCGGTAATCCTATAACCATTACAGATCCTAATATGACTCGCTTCCTTATGAATCTTGATGAAGCGGTTGAACTGGTCCGTTTTGCATTTGAGCACGCAAATCCAGGCGATTTGTTTATCCAGAAAGCAGACGCTTCTACTATCGGTGATCTTGCAAAGGCTGTCCAGCAGCTCTTTGGTGATACAGGTACCAATATTATCGGCACAAGACACGGCGAGAAGCTCTACGAGACATTGATGACTAGAGAGGAAAGACTGCGTTCTGAAGATATGGGGCATTATTTCCGCGTTGCAGCTGATAATCGTGATTTGAATTATGATAAATTCTTCGTAAAAGGCAAAGTTCAGACTATGGCTGATGAAGCATATACCAGTCACAATACGCAGCGCCTCGATGTTGAAGGCACGGTGAAGAAGATTATGACAACGGATTATGTCAAGGAAGAACTGGCAGGTATTATGCATAACTAAGGATGTGATTTCTTGAAAAAATTGCTCATAGTGGGAGCCGGCGGATTCGGCAGAGTCGTTCTTGAACATGCCAGCAAGGCATATGAATGCGTTTTTGTTGACGATGGAGCCAATATTGGTGATGAAGTGAACGGATGCCGTGTGGTCGGAAAGACTTCCGACTTGCAAAGGTTTTTTTCTGAGTATCCTAATCTTGTTGTCGCCATCGGAAATAACAGACTGAGAGAAAGAATCTATAAGGATGCTTCTGAGATCGGTTACAGTTTTCCAAACATTATTGCAGATTCTGTATATATCAGCCCATACGCTAAAATCGGGCGCGGTTGTGTATTCCTCAATAATGTTGTAATTCAGAATAACTCGGAAGTCGGAAACGGAGTTATTCTGAATCCGGGCGTTGAGATACATCATGACAGTAAGGTTGGAGATAATGTCCTGATCTACACAAACTCTGTTGTGAGGTCTCTGGCAGTAGTAGGCAACAGAGCTCATTTGGGTTCTACACTCACGATATCAAATGAGGTGTGTGTGCCCGAAGATGCAATCATAGAGGATGGAGTGACAGTTAGAAAATGAAGATCCTTGTAACCGGTGCGGCGGGATTTGTTGGAAAGAATCTTGTCGAGAACCTTAAAAATATCCGTGATGCAAAAAACAAAACAAGACCGTCTATTCAGATTGAGAAGATTTATGAGTATGATCTGAATAATACAGTTGAGGAACTTGATGCTTTTTGCTCTGAGTGTGATTTTGTTTTCAATCTTGCAGGCGTAAATCGTCCGCAGGATCCGAAGGAGTTTCAGGAAGGCAATTTCGGTTTTGCGTCCGCTCTGCTTGAAATGTTGAAAAAGCATAAGAATAATTGCCCGATTATGTTAAGCAGCAGCTTACAGGCAACTCTTGAAGGCAGATTCGGTAAGTCGGAGTATGGTCTCAGCAAAAAAGCTGGCGAGGAGCTTTTCTTCAGCTATGCTGAGGAAACAGGTGCAATTGTCTATGTATATCGTTTCCCGAATCTTGTTGGCAAGTGGGTGAGACCCAATTACAACAGTGCAGTTGGCACTTTTTGTAATAACATTGCCAATGATCTGCCTATTACAGTGAATGATCCGAATGTCGAGCTGGAGATGCTTTTCATCGACGACCTGATCGAGGAGATGTACGATGCTATTGAAGGTCATCCGCATCGCTGTGTATATCCCGCATCGGGAGAGGACGGATATGACGGCTTGACACCGAAGCCTGTTGAGAACGGTAGATATTGTTATGCTCCTGTGACTCATAAGGCTACTCTCGGATACATCGTTGAATGCCTGAACACTTTTCATGATCAGCCGAAAACACTTGTTATGCCGCAGATAGCATCGGGAAGCTTTGAAAAGAAACTGTATTCTATGTATCTTTCATATCTTCCTGCTGAAAAGGCAGCATTTGATTTGAAGATGAACTGCGATGAGCGTGGCTCTTTTACAGAATTGCTCAAAACAGCGGATTACGGGCAGTTCAGCGTCAATATCAGTAAACCCGGCATTACAAAAGGACAGCATTGGCATAACAGCAAATGGGAATTTTTCATAGTTGTTTCCGGTCACGGTCTGATTCAGGAGCGCAAGATCGGCACAGACGAAGTTATTGAATTTGAAGTTAGTGGAGATAAGATACGGGCGATTCATATGCTCCCGGGCTATACACATAATATTATAAACCTTTCAGAGACTGAGAATCTCGTGACTGTAATGTGGGCTAACGAACAGTTTGACCCGCAGCATCCGGATACATTCTTTGAACCTGTAAAGTGAGGAAACAACATGGCAAACTGGAAAGAAAACGGAAAACTGAAATTACTGATTATCGTGGGCACCAGACCTGAGATCATCAGACTTGCTGCTGTAATAAAAAAGTGCAGGAAATATTTTGATACGATTCTGGCGCACACAGGTCAGAACTATGACTATAATCTGAATGGCGTATTCTTCCATGATCTTGAACTTGATGATCCGGAAGTGTATATGGAAGCTGTCGGCGAAAACCTTGGTCAGACAATGGGCAACATTATTACCAGAAGTTATGAGTTGATGGCTGAGATGAAACCAGATGCAGTTCTTGTGCTTGGTGATACTAATTCCTGTTTATCGGTAATCGGTGCTAAGCGTCTGCACATTCCGATATTCCACATGGAAGCAGGAAATCGTTGCAAGGACGAATGCCTGCCTGAGGAGACAAACAGAAGAATTGTTGACATCATTTCTGATGTGAATATGGCTTATTCGGAACACGCAAGAAGGTATCTTGCCGATTGCGGACTTCCGAAGGAGAGAACGTATGTTACTGGCAGTCCTATGGCTGAGGTTCTTCATTCCAACCTCGCAAAAATAGAAGCGAGTGACATTCATAAAAAGCTTGGTCTTGAGAAAGGAAAGTATATCCTTCTTTCAGCTCACCGCGAAGAGAATATCGACACCGAGGCAAACTTCATAAGTCTGTTTACAGCAATTAACAAGATGGCAGAAAAGTATGATATGCCTATTCTGTATTCTTGTCATCCGAGAAGCAAAAAACGTCTGGAGGCAACAGGCTTCGAGCTTGATATGCGTGTTATTCAGCATGAGCCGCTTGGATTCCACGATTACAACTGCTTGCAGATGAATGCATTTGCGGTTGTAAGCGACAGCGGTACACTTCCGGAGGAAAGCAGTTTCTTTACTTCCGTAGGTCATCCTTTCCCTGCGGTATGCATTAGAACAAGTACCGAGAGACCGGAGGCATTGGACAAGGCGTGCTTCATTTTATCGGGAATTGATACAAAGGGCTTGCTTCAGGCTGTTGACACTGCCGTAGAAATGGTCAAGCAGGAAAAGGACGGCGGAGCTATTCCTGTGCCTGATTATGTTGATGAGAATGTCAGCGATAAGGTCGTCAAGATAATTCAGTCTTACACTGGCGTAGTTAATAAGATGGTTTGGAGAAAATAATTAGGTCCATAGATTCATAAATAGCGGAGATAATATGAATAATTTAAATATAGTTCTATTGATTGAATTGGTTTTTTGGGTTTTTGAATTAATGGTCTCTGATTATGTGGTAATTAACCCTTCGTTCTTAGCGATTAGTGTTATATTTGGCTCAACGATATTAGGTGCCATAGGTAATATCTTCTGGCAGGTAGAGATATCTTCGGAGATTAATTATGTGATACTATTTGGCATGATTGCTTTGGTAGGAGCTGACCTGTTTGCTAAGATTTTTACTCCTAAAAAAAAGATGGCCGCTGCAATGCCATTGGTAGAAATTCATTTGAATAGAACCAAGGAGAATATCGTATTGATTGCTGTTGTAGCATGTACTGCCCTGTATTGTCTTGATATTTTAAGGGCTGGAGCTGCTATGGGCAGAGGCGGCTTGAGTGCGATTTATGCAGTAAAACTAGATAATTCCAGAACAAACTCGATTATTAGGCAGGGCGTTAAGCTCGTAATGGCTGCCATGTTTATTCATACCTATATTTTTGTGAATAATGTATTGGTCACAAAGGGTAAGAGGTGGAATAGCTATAAGCATTGCATCCCGGCAATCTGTGCAATTATCTGTTGTATTTTTACAAGTGTCAGAACAGAAATCCTTCGTGTAATTACGGCTCTGATGGTAGATTTGTGTGTAATCCTCTTTCAGCGCTATGGTTGGAAGGGGAGAAATCTAGCTCCTTTTTTTAAAAAAGTGATTCCTTTTCTGGGCCTTGGAGTTGTATTGCTTGTTGCTCTGAAATCAGTAGTAAAGGGAGATAATAATGCTACATCAAACACTTTTGGTGCTTTAATGTATATTTTATATTATCTTGGAACACCGATTGTTGTCTTGGGATATAAAATGTCTGATGGATTATATAAATACAAGGGAAATGTTTGGGGTGAAATGACATTTAATCGCTTTTATGGTGAACTTCAGGAAAAAGGTTTCTTAAGCAATATTCATCTTCAGGATGGTTCAAAAAATGTTTGGATCGATAAGTCGAGCAGAATCACTGCAAATGTAGATACAATTTTCGGTCCGCCGATGATTGATTTCGGTATTTTTGGAACACTCATATATATATTCCTTCTTTTCTTTGCACTTAATTTTTATTACTACAGGTTTATCTACAAAACAAAGCAATCATTGAGACAGAGTACAAAGGTAATTACATTCTCATTTCTTGCGGCTATTGCAACAATGGCATATTACACTAATTATTTTAACCAATATTTGACGATATATTTTTTACTAACCTTAGTTTTAATAAAGCTGATGGAGAGATTCTATAGGATGAATAGGTAAGAGTTACTAGGAGTGTTTTTGATGGAATTAAAAAATAATAAGATCATAAAAGCTGGGCTGGGTTATACAATTGGAAACTATTTAATAAAAGGTCTTTCATTTCTAACGATACCTATCTTTGCAAGATTGCTTGAAAGTGCGGATTACGGTATGTATAATACCTATATGGCCTTTGAAGCAATTGTATACATTTTTGTTGGCTTGGCACTTCATGTGAGCTTTAAAAAGGCAAAGTATGTATTTGAGAAAGAATTTGAGAGTTATGTTTCCTCATGTACGGCATTGTCCATTATTGCATTCATTGCATTCTCTAGCTTGGCATTGATTACATATCCTTGGTTAAAAGGAATGTGGGGACTGCCCACTACGCTGGTTCTTTTATTATTTGTACATAGCTTTGGAAGTGCATTGATTCAGTTTTATAATGCATATGTTGCATTATATTATGACTATGTTAAGTTCTTAAGGATTTCCATCTTTAATGCTATCTTCAACATTTCATTGTCGATTGTCTTTATTACAATGCTGGATGATGGCAATAAATATATTGGCAGAACTTTGGGTACTGCTATTCCTGTCATCATGATAGGAGCATATATAATTTTCTTTTTTTTCAAGAAAGCGAAGCCTAATCTGAGCGGTAAGTATTTAAAGTATGGAGTGCTTTACAGTTTACCGATTATTCCGCATGGTTTGTCTCAGATTGTTCTGTCACAGTTCGATCGAATTATGATTAAGAATATGATCGGTGCATCAGAAGCGGGTATCTACAGTTTTGGATACAATGTATATACGATTGTTCAGGTAACAACCAATTCATTGTCAAATGTTTGGGAACCTTGGTTTTTTGAAAAGATCGCAAAGAATGATTTGGATTCAATACGGAAGCGTGGGCATGCCTTTGCATTCTGTATGCTTGGTTTTTCGGCTGTTCTGGTATTACTGGCTCCTGAATTGATTCTGATTCTGGGCACCTCAAGATATTCAGAAGCAGTGTATTGTGTAGCCCCGATCATTATTGGCGGCTTCTTCTCTTTTCTTTATATTTTGCCTTGTGAAGTAGAATATTATTACGAGAAGACAACATCGATCGGGATCGCAACATGTATTGCTGCTGGAATTAATTTTGTTCTGAATTTAATTTGTATTAAACAGTTCGGATATATTGCAGCTGCGTATACAACGCTGATAACTTATTTTTTGTATTTTTTATTCCATTATCTTATGGCGAGACACATACAGGGTTTCTTTCTGTATTCAAACAAAATAATCATTTTAATTGTTTTGTTGGCATTGTGTGTATGCTTCCTTGGAGTAGCATTGATTCCGTATGTAGTGATAAGAATCATTCTGGCAGTGATTTCAATGGCTGTTCTGGCGGTCTATACAGAGAAGACAATGCATGTAACTGACTTTATTAAACGAAAGCTGAGGAAAGGCAAATGAGTGAAAAAGAGTTAAGTTTGAGAGAAACGCAGGTAGCTTCTTTAGATATACTCCGGGATATAGATGCGTTTTGCAGAGAAAATGATATCAAATATTTTGTGTTTTTCGGAACTTTGATTGGAGTAGTACGTCATAAAGGCTTTATTCCGTGGGACGATGATATTGATATTGTGATGCTGCGTGACGACTACGACAAGTTTATAAAATTATATCAAGAAAAAGGTCGATATCGACTAATCAACTATCAGAACGAACCAAAATGTCCTTATATGATAACCAGAGCATCCGATGACTCCTATAAATTGATCTCAAATTATGGACCGGAATATAAAATTGGAACGTTTGTCGATATTTATCCTTTGGATGATGTGGGCGAAACAGTAGAAGAAGCGAAGCGGGCTTCAAAAATATGTGGCAAGTATTCCAGCAGATTGGGAAAGTCTTTAGAACGGAATGTCGTCGGAGTCGTAAAAGATACACATAATGGTATTAAAAAATGGCTTCTGTTGTTTACATATTGTGTCCCTAAGATAAGAGGCGCATCCCATTATAGAGAAAAGCTTCTCGGTTTAAAAAAACAGTTTGATCATAATGGAAGGGCTAAATATGTTGGAACTGTAACTTGGGCAATGTGTCCGAGAGAATATTTTGAACGTTCTTGGTTTGATGAAACGATGAATATGCAGTTTGAAGACCTGTCAGTTATGGTTCCAAGGGAGTATGACAAAGTCTTAACCCAGAATTTTGGGGATTATATGAAGCTGCCGCCTGAAAAGGATCGAATCGCACATCATTATTATACAATCAATAAAGTATAATTGTGATGTTGCAAGTTGTCGTATCTTCTAGTGAACTTGTAGTTGCATTATGGGATATGGAAGTTTGTCATCCAGTTTATTATTGGTTGTAAATGCATTGAATGGATCAGTGCGTGATTTATGATCAATCATGTATTATTTAGTATGGAGGAAGTAATATGTTGAATTTTACTGTAGGTCCAGTCATGGCAAGTGAAGAAGTCTGTGCAGTTGGGTCTGAACAGATTCCGTATTTTAGAACCCCAGAGTTTTCCGAATTGATGTTGGAAAACGAAGAGTTCATGCTAGAGTTTTCCAAAGCACCTGTCGGTTCTAGAGTGGCGTTCATGACTAATTCCTCCACAGGTTCGATGGAAGCGACTGTCATGAACTGCTTTACTTCATCTGACAAGGTGCTAGTCATCAACGGTGGAAGTTTCGGTCAGCGATTTGTAGAACTCTGCGAGATCCATGATGTTCCGCACGAAGTTTTAAAGCTGAATCACGGACAAAAACTTACAAAGGAGAGACTGTACGAGTATGATGGCAAGTGCTTTACGGGGTTGCTTGTCAACATTGATGAAACCTCTACTGGTGTTCTCTATGATTCGGAAATGCTCGGTGAGTTCTGCAAGAAGAATAATATGTTCTTTGTATGTGATTGTGTTTCAGCATTTCTTGCCGATCCGTTTGATATGGCACACTGCGGTGCTGATGTGATGATTACTGGTTCGCAGAAGGTACTGGCATGCCCACCCGGTGTATCCATGATCGTACTCGCGCCGAGAGCTGTAGAACGTGTGACAAATGCAAAGGTGAGATCCATGTATTTCAATCTAGCGGATGTTTTGAAGAATATGGAGCGCGGACAGACTCCGTTCACTCCGGCAGTTGGTATTCTGAGGCAGATTAATACCAGATTGAAGGAAATTAAAGCAGCGGGCGGTGCCGATGCTGAGATAGCTCGTGTTGCAGCACAGGCTCAGGATTTCCGTGAGAAGATCAAGGAACTGCCATTTGCATTTGTTTCTGAGTCTCCTGCAAACGGCGTAACACCTGTTCATCCGCTAAACGCAGATGCTTATGAGATTTTTATGGAACTGAAAGATCATTACAAAATTTGGATTTGTCCGAACGGTGGCGATATGAAGAGCGCAATTTTCCGTGTAGGTCATATTGGTTACTTAACACATGACGATAATACAACGCTTATCAACGCGCTGAAAGATATGCAGAGCAAAGGGAAACTCTGATATATTTTGCTTGATGTAATGGAGATGATTGATTGGTTAAGGTAATTACATACGGAACATATGATATGCTCCATTATGGACATGTCCGCCTGCTTGAAAGAGCGAAAGCTCTCGGTGATTATCTAATTGTTGGCATTACTTCTGATAGCTATGACAAAACGAGAGGTAAAATCAACCTCCAGCAGTCCTTGATGGAGCGTGTGGAGGCTGTGAGAGCTACTGGCATAGCTGATGAAATTATCATTGAGGAGTATGAGGGTCAAAAAATTGATGATATTCGCCGACTGGATGTTGATATTTTTACCGTAGGTTCCGATTGGGAAGGTTGTTTTGATTATCTCAATGAATACTGTAAAGTAATATATCTTCCTAGAACAATGGGCGTTTCCAGTACTGAAATCAGAGAAAAAAAGCGCTCCATGCGTCTTGGATTGGTGGGAGATGCTCAGTTTTTAAATAAAGTTTGGAATGAGACTAAATTTGTAAATGGTATACACGTTGAGGCGTTATGTTCAAGTAATCCCGACTTTATGGATAAAGCCGCCAAGAAAGAAATCTCTGTTATTACAAGTGATTATGATACGTTATTGTCCTCTGTAGATGCAGTTTATTTGCGCTCTAAGCCCAAGTATCACTACGAACACATAAAAAAAGCGCTTGAGGCGGGGAAAAATGTTCTTTGTGAATCACCATTGACCTTAAATCGTGCTCTGAGTGAGGAAGTCATTCGTGATGCAGAACAAAAAGGCTTGATTCTCATGGAGGCTCTTAAAACGGCTTATGCAACAGCATACTGTCGAATGCTTCTTTTGGTGAAGGGTGGCAAGATCGGAGATTTAATTTCGGTTAGTTCGACTTGCACCAGTATCCGTGAGGATAATCTTGCAAATGAATGGGAATGGAATAATATTCATGAATGGGGGCCTACAGCGCTTTTGCCGATTCTACAGTTGTTAGGAACAGACTATCAGGATTGTCGTGCGATTTCGCATTGCCGCGAAAATGGAAATGACAGCTACTCTAAAATGGATCTGGTCTACAAACACGCTGTAGGTACAATGCAGATTGGTGATGGCTTTAAGGCAGAAGGCGATTTGATCATATCAGGCTCAAAAGGCTATATCTATGTTCCTGCGCCTTGGTGGAAAACTGATTATTTTGAGGTCAGATATGAGAATCAGACTGATAATAAAAGATACTTTTATCAGCTCGATGGCGAAGGGATTCGTTATGAATTAGTTTCTTTTGCAAGAGCAATTGAACACAATACTCCGATTAATCAAATTGGAAATGATGTAACGATAAAAATATCTGAGATAATGGAACAGTATGATCGTAAAGAAAATTGTATTTTAATTTGATCATCTTGGTTCTTTTCCCAACACAATCATAATGAGGTGAAAAAATGGTTATTATCGTAACAGGCGGAGCCGGCTTTATCGGCTCAAATTTCGTGTTCCACATGCTGAACACATATCCCGACTACAGAATTGTATGTTTGGACAAGCTCACCTATGCGGGCAATCTCAGCACTCTTGCTCCTGTGATGGACAACCCGAACTTTCGCTTTGTGAAGCTCGACATCTGCGACCGCGAGGGCGTGTACAAGCTCTTTGAGGAAGAGAAGCCTGACATCGTTGTCAACTTCGCAGCTGAGTCCCACGTTGACCGTTCTATCGAGAATCCTGAGATATTCCTTCAGACGAATATCCTCGGCACACAGGTACTCATGGATGCTTGTCGCAAGTACGGCATCCAGAGATATCATCAGGTATCGACTGACGAGGTTTACGGAGACCTTCCGCTCGACAGACCTGACCTCTTCTTCACAGAGACAACGCCTATCCACACAAGCAGCCCCTACAGCTCATCTAAGGCTGGCGCTGATTTGCTCGTAATGGCTTATCACCGCACCTATGGTCTGCCTGTGACTATTTCAAGATGTTCCAACAACTACGGACCTTATCACTTCCCTGAGAAGCTCATCCCTCTGATGATAGCAAATGCTCTCGCAGATAAGCCTCTCCCTGTTTACGGTGAGGGCCTGAACGTCCGTGACTGGCTCTATGTTGAGGACCACTGCCGTGCTATCGACCTCATCATCCACAAGGGCAAGGTCGGCGAGGTTTACAATGTCGGCGGTCACAACGAGATGAAGAACATCGACATCGTTAAGCTCATCTGCAAGGAACTTGGCAAGCCCGAGAGCCTTATCACTCACGTTGAGGACAGAAAGGGCCACGATATGCGCTACGCTATCGACCCGACAAAGATACACAACGAGCTTGGCTGGCTGCCAGAGACAAAGTTCGAGGACGGCATCAAGAAGACTATCAAGTGGTACCTCGAGAACCGTGAGTGGTGGGAGACCATTATCAGCGGCGAGTATCAGAACTACTACGAGAAGATGTACGGCAATCGTGCTGAGGTGTGAGCTATGAAAGCATTTGTAACAGGCGTAGGCGGACAGCTCGGACACGACGTTATGGACGAGCTCGCAAAGCGCGGATATGAGGGCGTTGGCTCCGATATACTGGAGTCCATACCTACTGATTATCCCTATGTACAGCTCGATATAACCGATGCGGCAGCAGTTGAAAAGGCAATATCTGAGGTTAAGCCCGATGTTGTAGTTCACTGTGCTGCATGGACGGCAGTTGACGCTGCCGAGGACGAGGAGAATCGTCCTAAGGTAAAGGCTATCAACGTTGACGGTACGCAGAATATCGCCAATGTCTGCAAGAAGCTCGGCTGCAAGATGATATACATTTCCACTGACTACGTTTTCAACGGTCAGGGCACTGAGCCGTGGCAGCCAGACTGCAAGGACTATGCTCCGCAGAATGTCTACGGACAGTCAAAGCTTGATGGTGAGCTTGCAGTTGCAAATACGCTTGATAAGTATTTTATCGTGCGTATCGCATGGGTATTCGGCGTGAACGGCAAGAATTTCATCAAGACCATGGTGAATGTTGGCAAGACTCACGATGAAGTTCGTGTAGTCAGCGACCAGATAGGTACCCCTACATATACGCTCGACCTTTCGAGACTGCTCGTTGATATGGCTGAGACTGAGAAGTACGGTTACTATCATGCTACAAACGAGGGCGGTTATATCTCGTGGTATGACTTCACCGTGGAGATATACAAGCAGGCAGGAATGGCCACAAAGGTAACTCCCGTAACAACGGCAGAGTACGGACTTTCCAAGGCTGCAAGACCGTTCAATAGTAGACTTGACAAGTCCAAACTCGTTGAGAACGGCTTCAAGCCGCTCCCGACATGGCAGGATGCACTTTCACGTTACTTAAAGGAGATTCAGTGAAATGGGACAGATAACAGTTGAGAAAAACGTCGGCGGTATCGAGGGACTTTGCGTTATAACTCCCGCAGTTCACGGCGACAACCGCGGCTATTTCATGGAAACATACAGCCAGCGCGATATGGAAGAGGCTGGCATCAATATCGTATTCGTACAGGACAACCAGTCCTGCTCTACAAAGGGAGTTCTTCGTGGACTTCATTTTCAGAAGCAGTTCCCGCAGACAAAGCTTGTTCGTGCTATTAAAGGAAGAGTTTTTGACGTTGCAGTAGACCTGCGTAAGGATTCAAAGACTTATGGAAAATGGTACGGCGTAGAGCTCACAGAGGAGAATAAGAAGCAGTTCCTTATTCCCAAGGGATTTGCTCATGGTTTCCTCGTGCTCAGCGATATAGCTGAGTTCTGCTACAAGTGCGACGACTTCTATCATCCCAATGACGAAGGCGGCATGGCTTGGAATGACCCTGAGATTGGCATCAACTGGCCAGAGCTTGTAGGTGAATATAACGGCACAGCAAGCGCTGAGGGCTATACGCTTTCAGATGGAACAAAGCTCAATCTTTCTGATAAGGATCAGAAGTGGTTCGGCTTCAAGGATACATTTAAGTTTTAAGGAGAAAGTGTTATGAAGGGAATCGTTCTTGCAGGCGGAAGCGGCACACGTCTTTATCCGCTGACAAAGGTGACATCGAAGCAGCTGCTTCCGATTTATGACAAACCGATGATCTACTATCCGCTCAGCACGCTTATGCTCGCTGGTATCAAGGATATCCTTATCATCTCCACACCTGATGATACACCTCGTTTCGAGGCTCTTCTAGGTGACGGCAGCCAGTACGGCATAAACCTCAGCTACAAGGTACAGCCGAGTCCGGACGGACTCGCACAGGCATTCATCCTCGGCGAGGAGTTCCTCGCGGGAGAAGCAGGCGCGATGGTTCTCGGTGACAACATATTCTATGGCAATGGCTTTGGCAGTATGCTTAGAGCTTCTGTAAAGAATGCTGAAGAGAACGGCAGAGCAACTGTGTTCGGCTACTATGTTCCCGATCCCGAGCGCTTCGGCGTGGTAGAATTTGACGAGAACTGCAAGGCAATTTCTATCGAGGAAAAGCCTGCAGAGCCGAAGTCAAATTACGCGGTAACAGGACTGTACTTCTATCCCGCAGGCGTCAGCGACAGGGCCAATCAGGTAAAGCCATCCGCTCGTGGCGAGCTTGAGATAACAACGCTAAACGATATGTATCTCAATGACGGACTTCTTGATGTTCAGCTTCTCGGGCGCGGCTTTGCTTGGCTTGATACAGGTACGATGCAGAGCCTTCTCGAAGCAGCAAACTTCGTTGAGATGGTGCAGAACAGACAGGGCATTACGATTTCTGCTCCCGAGGAGATAGCGTTCATCAACGGCTGGATTGACAAGGCAAGGCTGCTCAAATCCGCTAAAGCTTATGGAAAAAGTCCTTATGGAGCTCATCTTAGAGCTGTGGCTGATGGAAAGGTTAAGTATTGAAAATATATGAAAAAAATAGGTGTAATTGGAGCGGGAACATGGGGTATCGCTCTTGCAAGAATGCTTACGGTGTGTGGACATGATGTTATGGTATGGTCGGCAATTGAAAGTGAAATTGATGACTTATCATCCACTCGGAAACACAAGAATCTTCCAGGAATGGAAATACCTTCTAACACTAAGTTCACCAAAGAAATCAAAACTGTATGTCACGAGAAAGATATTCTTATCTGGGCAGTGCCATCTAACTTTGTAAGATCAACTGTTAAGTTAGCTGCGCCATATATTAATGAGAATCAAATCATTGTTGATGTCGCAAAGGGGATTGAAAGAAACACTCACTTTACAATGACGCAAGTAATACATGATGAATTAGAAAAAAACAGCAAAGTGAAAGTAAGTTTAGTTGCATTATCAGGCCCAACTCACGCTGAAGAGGTTGCATTAGATATCCCTACAACTATTGTATCCGCTTGTAATGATATTACAGTAGCAAAAATAGTTCAAGATGTTTTTATGAATTCTTGTTTACGAGTATACACGAATTATGATATCGAAGGCGTCGAACTGTGTGGGGCAATTAAAAACATCATTGCTTTGGCTGTTGGTATATCAAGAGGGCTTGGATATGGTGATAACACGAGTGCGGCAATAGTGACAAGAGGAATTGCAGAAATCAAACGATTAGGGTTAGCCATGGGGTGTAATGAAGAAACATTCAGTGGACTTGCAGGAATTGGAGATTTAGTGGTAACAGCAACAAGTGAGCATAGTCGAAATAATAAGTGTGGTCAGTTAATTGGAAAAGGCGTGAATATAGATTCAGCTATTGAGAAAGTAGGAATGGTCGTAGAAGGAATTAATGCTTTGCCTGCAACCATTGAGCTTGCAGAGCAGTATAAAGTTGAAATGCCGATTGTTATGATGGTGAATAAGGTTGTCAATTACGGCCTTACTCCAATAGCTGCAGCTGAGGAACTTATGGCTCGTGAAAAGAAATCCGAAACAGAAAAATCAAAATTGGATATTGATTACGAACAATCATTGCTTCATAGCAGGAAAGGAACAAATATGAAAAGAGTAATTACATATGGAACTTATGACCTTCTTCATTACGGACATATTAATTTGCTTAGAAGAGCGAAAGCATTAGGAGATTATCTTATTGTTGTTCTTTCTTCAGATGAATTCAATTGGAATGAAAAACATAAGAAAACGTATTTTACCTATGAACAAAGGAAGCAGCTCCTTGAATCAATTCGCTATGTTGATCTTGTAATTCCAGAAAACAGTTGGCAGCAGAAAAGAAATGATGTCCATGAGTACCATGTTGATACATTTGTAATGGGAGATGATTGGCAAGGGAAATTTGATTTTCTGAAAGAAGAAGGCATCGATGTTATTTATCTTCCTCGTACTCCTGAAATCAGTAGTAGTCAAATGAAGCGAGATCTTCATGATACTAACGAAATAATTGAAGAAAGTAAAACTTCGCATGAGGATTTGAATACGAATCCTGAAGAATGATGGAGGAAATACCATGTGCGGAATCGTAGGATTTACAGGAACCAAGCAGGCAGCGCCAATACTTTTGGACGGACTGTCAAAGCTCGAATACAGAGGCTATGACTCGGCTGGCATCGCCGTGCGTGACGGCGAAAAGCCTGCTGAGGTAATAAAGGAAAAAGGCAAGCTCAAGGTGCTGGCTGATATGACGAATCAGGGAAAGGCTGTCAAAGGTACCTGCGGTATCGGTCACACACGTTGGGCAACTCACGGCGAGCCTTCAGCGGTGAACGCTCATCCTCACAGCTCTGATGACGGCAATGTTATCGGTGTTCACAACGGTATCATCGAGAACTATCAGGATCAGCGCGAGAAGCTCATCAAGAAGGGCTATTCATTCGTTTCACAGACTGATACAGAGGTTGCCGTAAAGCTTGTTGACTACTACTACAAGAAGTATTCGTGCACTCCCGTAGAGGCTCTGGCGCGTACTATGGTGCGTATCCGCGGCTCATATGCTCTCTGCGTTATGTTCAAGGACTTCCCCGGAGAGATATACTGTGCACGTAAGGACAGTCCGATGATAATCGGTATCGCTGACGGCGAGAGCTACGTTGCATCAGACGTTCCTGCTATTCTCAAGTATACACGCAATGTTTACTACATTGGTAATATGGAGATAGCAAAGCTTGAAAAGGGAATTGTGACTTTCTACAACATAGACAGTGAGGTCATTGAGCTGCCGCTCACCGAGATAAAGTGGGATGCAGCATCTGCGGATAACAGTGGTTATGAGCATTTCATGCTGAAAGAGATACATGAACAGCCTTGGGTTATCCGCGAGACAATAGATTCTGTTGTTAAAGACGGTGTTGTTAACTTTGATTCGGTTAATCTGACTGATGAAGAGATGAAAGGTCTGGAGCAAATTTATATCGTTGCCTGCGGTTCGGCTTACCATGTAGGTGTGGACTTGCAGTATGTTATCGAGAGCCTGACCTCCTTACAGGTCCGTGTGGAGCTTGCTTCCGAGTTCCGTTATAGGGATATGAGACTGAACAAGAACAGTCTTGTCATAGTTATCTCTCAGTCTGGTGAGACTGCTGATACCCTTGCGGCTCTCAGAATGGCTAAAGACAGCGGAATAAAAACTCTTGGTATTGTTAATGTTGAAGGTTCTTCTATCGCTCGTGAAGCCGATAACGTATTCTATACGCTTGCGGGTCCCGAGATATCTGTTGCCACTACCAAGGCGTACAGCTGTCAGCTCGTGGCAGGCTATCTGCTCGCGCTACAGTTCGCTAAGGCAAGGGGGGAGATAACCGACGAGCATTACAACGAGCTCCTTGCCGAGATAAACACTATCCCCGAGAAGATCGAGAAGATCCTCGAGAACAAGGAGCGCCTGCAGTGGTACTCCAACAAGCTCATCAACATTACTGATTCGTTCTTCATCGGTCGCGGTATCGACTATGCTATCGGTATGGAGGGTAGCCTTAAGCTCAAGGAGATAAGCTACATTCACTCCGAGGCTTATGCGGCCGGCGAGCTCAAGCACGGCCCTATCAGCCTTATTGAGGACGGCACTATCGTGCTCTCCGTGGTTACTCAGACCAAGCTCATCGAAAAGACGATAAGCAATATGGTCGAGGTCAAGAGCCGCGGAGCCAAGGTTATGGCGGTCACAACGGCGGGCAACTACTTCCTTGAGGACACGGCTGAGTTCGTTTGCTATGTTCCGCAGATAGAGCCTCTCTTTGCGGGAAGTCTCAGTGTTATCCCGCTCCAGCTCATCAGCTATTACGTATCTATCGGTAAGGGCTTTGACGTTGACAAGCCGAGAAATCTCGCTAAGAGTGTTACGGTTGAATAATCATGATAGAGCTGTCCTTCGGGACAGCTTTGACGTATAATGCGTTATAAGCAAGGAAAGGACTGCAGGAAATGGCTACAATTCTACTTGCAGGCGGAGCAGGCTATATTGGCTCGCACACTGCGGTTGAACTAATAAACGCAGGCTATGATGTAGTTGTAGTGGATAACTACTCTAACAGTTCGCCTGAAGCAATCAGACGAGTTGAAGAAATAACCGGTAAATCTATTCGATTATTTGAGGCTGATGTCAAGGATACTGAAGCACTCAATAAAATATTTGCGAACAATAGTATTGATGCGGTTATTCACTTCGCAGGACTGAAATCTGTTGGTGAATCTGTTCATAAGCCGATAATGTACTACCGCAACAACATAGATACGACACTGACTCTGCTCGAAACAATGGAGAAGTTCAACGTCAACAACATCATTTTCTCCTCCTCGGCAACGGTGTACGGAGAAGCAAACAAAGTGCCTTATTTCGAGACTATGCCGCGCGGAGCCTGCACAAATCCCTACGGCTGGACGAAGTTGATGATGGAGCAGATACTGACCGACGCAGCCAATGCCGATGAGATGCTTTCCGTCGTGCTCCTCCGCTACTTCAATCCGATTGGTGCGCATGAAAGTGGCATGATTGGCGAAGATCCGCAGGGTATCCCGAACAACCTCATGCCGTATGTGACACAGGTCGCAGTCGGCAAGCGCGAGTGCCTGACCATTTTTGGCAACGATTACCCGACGGCAGATGGCACCTGCACACGCGATTATATCCACGTTGTTGACCTCGCAAAGGGACACGTAAAGGCTATCGACTATATTCTCAACAACGTCAAGTGCTGCGAGATTTTCAACCTTGGCACGGGCACACCCTACAGCGTAACAGAGATAGTTGAGACTTTCGAGCGTGTGAACGGCGTCAAGGTCAACCACGTCTACGGAGCAAGAAGAGCTGGCGATTTACCCGAGTGCTATGCGAATGCAGACAAGGCACTTGAGGTGCTCGGCTGGAAGACCGAGAAAACGCTCGAAGATATGTGCCGCGACAGCTGGAATTGGCAGAAGCAGAACCCGAACGGCTACAGGAAGTGAGCACTTGACACCATCTTCTTTCTATGGTATAATTTACACATAGGCTAAGTGAAGCCCTCGGAGTCAGGCATACAGCCGATTCCGAGGGCTTGGTTTTTATTGAGCACAGAGCTTGACTTGGGGAGGTGAGAATGTGCATCAGAAAAACTATGAAAAACTAAAAACACTGATAAACTGCACTTTCCTCATCTACATTCTCGGAGTTCTGTGCCTCACTTTCATTGTCCGCGAGACAATGGTGCTCCGCACGCCCGAAAACAGGGGCGTGGTGCTGACTCCGCTCCGCGAGTTCGAGGCTATGTTGGTGCAGCCGAACCATAAGTTCTGGTTTATGCAGATATTTCTGAATGTGATGCTTTTTGTCCCGTTCGGAGCGCTGCTTCCGTGCGTGGCAAAACCGTTCAGAAATCCTGTGGCGACCGTGTTTGCGGGCTTTCTGTTCTCGTCATTCATCGAGACTATGCAGTACATAACAGGTCGCGGACTGACCGAGGTCGATGACGTGATAACCAACACAATGGGCGCGGCAGTCGGGTGTGTTATTTTTGCGGCGGTTATGTTTTTGTACAGACAGCGTTACAATGATTGCTTATAATACAGCAAATCCCCGAGAACTCGGGGATTTTTGGCTACTGAGCAGCAATACAAAATACAGGGAGGATATGCTTATGGAGAATAACATTCAGGGTAAAACGAGCGACAAAAAACGCGTTATCCATATCGCAGTTGCTGTGGTCGTCGTTGTTGCGTTAGCTGTTGATGTTTATTTCCGCACGAATCCTAAGTGGAGAGCCGCCGAGCTCACGATAGAGCCCGCAGGAAGATTCTTCGAGATACAGTCGCTTGTCCCAGAGGGTAAGACACTGGAAACGCGGATACTGCCTCCCGAGGGATATACTCGCGTTGATGCTGAGGACGGGAGCTTCGCGGAATATCTGCGAGAATATCCGCTTCTGCCTGATGATATTAAGCTTCCCGTATATGACGGGACTACGCTGAATTCGACCGACATCGCGGCAATCTTCGACATAAGCCTCGGCGACGAGGGCTATCAGCAGTGCGCCGACAGTGTGATAAGGCTTTACAGCGATTATTTTTACGAGACAGGGCAGTACGACAGGATATCCTTTCAGTTTTCAAACGGCGACGTATGCGACTACGGGCGTTGGCGCAAGGGAAAGAGAATGCTCGTACTTGCGGGCTTGTCCTGCGAGATACCTGCGGCTCTGCCTGACAAAAGTCATCAGCAATACATGAACTATCTGAAAGAGGTAATGCGATATGCGGGTACGCTCTCGCTTCAGAAGGAATCCGAGGTCATACCGCCCGATGAAATGCGTATCGGAGATATCATCTGCAACGACGTTCATGTCGTGATGATAGTCGATGAAGCTGTAAACGAAAACGGCGAAAAATGCTATCTTATCGGACAGAGCTTTATTCCTGCGGTTTGCTTCCATATTCTGACTCACACAGACGGCAGGAAAGTCTCTCCGTGGTTCACGCAGGCGGAGCTCGAAAAGGAGCAATTCACCATTGGTTCGTTTCCATTCAGAAAAGAAGACATCCGCCGCTGGAAAGAGGACTTTTGATAATTGCGAAAGAGTTCATGAGCAATGGCAAGAATCTTTAATAAGTTATATCCTGATCAACCTCTGATACTCCTCAATCTCCAGCTCACCATCGGCAGCTTTAGTTCGCAACTCGATAGCGTACTCTCCCCACTCTGAAAACTCAGCCTTTGTCATTTTACCTTTCATAAAACGAGCGTAGTGCTGCTTGTAGCCGCGGTTGTATATTTCCCAGATGGGATCGTTTTTGAGCTTCTCCTTGAAGTTATGGCTCATTGCATGGTCGCGGCAGGTTTTCGGAGGGTTACTGCTGATAAGTCGTTTGCAGAAGTGAGAGAACGTTGTGTTCTTCATGATAAACCAGCGACCGCAGTTCTTGCAGCGGACAGGCATAAACTTTTCCTCAATGCACTTGAACAACTCAAAATACAGAAAGGCTCCCAGCGATGTGAAACGATAGGTCTCACAGAGTATGGGACCTTTTTTCGTATCGATAACTGTGTGCCCCATGCACATACTGCCGCTTGAAATAACGCCCTTATATTTTTGAAATGTGTCAATCACTTTCTGAATTGTCGGATAACTGTTATGGTCACAAAGGTCGTCAACGAACGGCATAAAGATTTTTTTGACACGGATAATGTCCTCAATAAAAGTTGAGAACTCGTTCGTCATCTGCTCAATACAAGTTGTGAAGTCTGCGGCATCTTTTCGGTTCTCATAATTGCTGAAAACTTTTTTGCTGTCGAATTCGTAATCAGATAACGCTCGCAGTTCATTCAAATCTTCCGTGATGTACATTTCCTCATAGGACACAGGAGTGCTCTCTGCATTGACAAAGTGTTCGTTGTAGTCATCGACTTCAAACTCCGAGTCCTCATAAAAAGGCTCGTCAAAGATGTCGTTATAATATGCGAACAGATTTCTCAGGAGACCGTGTCTGAAATGTTTTGTGTCATACGGTGGAAGAGACTTTGCAATATCCATGATATTGTCGTATGTGAATTCTATTTCCTGTGCACACTTGCCTATGTCAGCAGGGCAGAACAGGGAACTGATGTTCAGCTCAGACTTTGCACGTTCACATACGTCAAACAGTTCGCCTAGGTCATAAAAATCTATTGAAAAATAGCGCAGAAGTATCTCTCCTAGCGGATAAACTCTGCCGTCAGATAAATATATCTTGCGGTCATGGTAGTGTGCTTCTATCTCAAACATGGCGTCTCCTTTCAGAAATAGTGTTCGATATGTTCTAAAACAATATCACAGCTCAATATATCGTGAAATGTGGAATACAAAGGCATAAAATAAAAGTTTACAATTTGTTCACAAAAATAGATTATAGATTGAACTCAGTAGAGATAGTATACTATATCTATTGACATTTGTCAAGCGGTCGTGTATACTGAATGCAGTTAAGACGTCCGGACACTCTTGACATCACAAGAATAAACTCGAAACTCGAAAGGAAGATGTAGATGAAAAACATGAACGTGACTAACTGCATAAGCTATTCTAACGGCGTCAACTCTCCGCTTGAGTATCTCAACATCACTACGCCTGCCGAGTTCAAGGTGGTGATGGATCTACTCTGCTACTACGACAGCGAAAAGAAAACCTCGACCATAAGCCGTACAGGTATCGCAAGAGATACTGCAATGTCGGTTAGCAATGTTGAGCGCGCACTGAAAACTCTTGCGCAGAAGGATATCATTCGTATCCACAACAACTACGCTGACAACGGTCGCCAGGTCGAGAACTCTTATGAGGTCGCATTCCTCAACTATGATATGGACGAGGACAAGCTCCACGAAGCAGAGCTGTCACTTCGCTTCAAAAGCTGATTCTGTCATAGGGGGAGTGACAATATGTCATAGGCTTATATATTAAGTATACAAGATAATATATTATTATAGCTAAGAAGGAAGATATATATTAACTGTCAAAGATAATATAAAACTAAGTGCCTTTTTTCTTCAGCTATAATATCTATGACAACGATGTTCAGTTGATAAGAACTGAAACACGCGCAGAAAGCCCCGAGTTTGCCGTCCTCAAAAGGAAAATAGTATAGTTACCCTACCGCTCGCGTTGAACGCGATTGTCGCGCAACGTGGAGCGAGTTTGGGGGCATATCAGAGGGAGAAAAAACGTACAAACCTGCGGTACGGAAATCGGTCCGCAAGACCGGCAAGCATAGCGGACGGCGTTCCGTCTGCCGCTGAAACGGGAGAACACGTGCCCCTTTCCAGTTTGCAGGAAAAAGGCTGGCGTCATTTGCGCCCGCCATTCCACATCGGACGGGCAGTGCCCGCCGATCCTTCGGCATTTGCTGCGATGAGCACATAGGCGTCTTTTCCTGAGTTCTCCAAAAAATCAGGCGTCTTTTTTGAGAAAAATCCCCGACAAAGGCTACGTTTAGGGGGATATGGGAGGCGTCTGAGCTGAAAAAACAAATAAAAACTGCATATAAACGGGAGGTGTGAAAATGAATAATGCAGGTAGATTATTCCAAAACTAAGCGTGAAGGAGTGATGTACCATCGAAGTGAACATATTAGAAAAATCAAAAATAGTTGAGGTGTGGCTCACGAACGAGGACCAGCAGAATAGGGAGATAGAGTTCGAGGTCGAGCGCATCTGCACTGAATGGAGCGGGAGAAAATACAAGATAGCGGTCATAAGGTCGGGCAGCGGCGACCTGTTCACCTCCGCGGAGGGACTGCTTCTCAACAACCTCGCTAGCTGAAAAGAGAGCGCACTTATGTGCGCTCTCAAATACATACTGCCAGAATTTACCAGCTTTTTTATTGCTGTTGATGATTGCTTTTGAAGCGGTAAAATGGTAGAATTGTATTGCGGAAACCGCAATATTTCTTGAAATGGAAGGAGTGGCAACATGGGTGTGAGTTACAGTATCGCAGGCTACTGCCGAATCTCTGTCGACCTTGAGCTCGACCGTGACAACACCTCGATAGAGAATCAGAAGCTCATAATCTCCGAATACGTCGAGCGTTATTTCCCGAACAGCAGTCTTGACTTCTACGAGGACCGCGACCGCTCGGGCTACACCTTCGAGCAGCGCGAGGGCTATCAGGAGCTCCGACAGAAGATGCTGGCGAACGAGTATGACATACTCATCGTCAAGGATTTCTCACGATTCAGCCGCCGCAACAGCAAGGGACTGGTCGAGCTGGAGGACCTGCGCGACGCGGGAATGCGGATAATATCCATCGGCGACAACATCGACTACTCCGCCGAGAGCGACAACTGGCAGATGATATCGTTCCATTTTCTGATGAACGAGATGCCTGTCACGGACACATCGCGAAAGGTCAAGGCGGTCGTCAAGCGGAGGCAGTCGGAGGGACAGTGGCAGTGCAGTGCTCCATACGGATTCAGATTCCTGCCGAACCACAATATCGGCAATCGATACGTTGTCGACGAAGAAGCAGCTGAGGTCGTGCAGACGATCTTCGACCTTTACCTCAAGGGGTGGGGGTACCGCCGAATCGCAGAGTACCTGACAGAGAAATGCATCAGCACACCGTCAGCGCGGCGTGACGAGTTCATAACAGCGAGCGGCAGGGCGAGCCGAGTGCGGACGAGCGAAAGCTGGTCGCCCGAAACTATCAGGAAGATACTGACGAACGACTTCTACATCGGCACGCTCCGACAGGGCAAGTACAAGCGCAAGCGAATAAACGGTCCCGAGGAGCGTGTCGCTCGGGACGAACAGCTCGTCTTTGAGGACTTCCACGAGCCGCTCGTGGACTACAAGGTGTTCTCGCAGGTGCAGGAGCAGATGCAGCTCCGCGGGAAGTCTGGCTACAACGGCAAACGCAAGTACGACAACGTTTACTCGGGCGTTATGTTCTGCGGAGACTGCGGAGCGCCGATGTTCTCGCTGAGCCGTCCTAACCTGAGCGCCTACCATTGCTCGACCTATCACAAGCACGGGCTGAAAGGCTGCACATCACACTATATCAAGACCGATATCCTCGACGAGATACTGAAAAGCTACATCACAATAGTGCGAAAGAACTCCGCGGATATGCTGGCGAAGCTTCAGGAGAGCATCAAGAAGCAGAAAAAGGAAACGAAGCAGAGCAAGTCGCTGGTCGAGGAGATAAACAAGGAGATAGAGGAGTGCAAGCTCCAGATAAAGGTGCTGACGCGACAGCAGGCCCGCGACATCGCGCGCAATCCCGAGCGTGCGGATATTACCGATGAGGTTTACGCGGAGGAGATAGAGAACATCACGCGCCGTATTGCGGGACTGAAAAATCAGCTTCAAATGACTGCCGACAAGCACAACACAATGGCAAAGGTCAGCCGCATAGGCAAGAGCGTGCTTGAGGTGTTCGACAGCATAATCAGCAAGGATGTCCTCGACAAGACGGACGTAGCGTTCATCGTAGATAAGATGATAGTTTTCTCGGACAGAGTTGAGATTTGCCTTAAAGCTGACATTGACAAGCTGCTGCGGTGCGGCACTCTGACCGAGCCTGAACCAAATGAGCAGGAGGAAACCGAAAATTTTGTGCTTGACACTGAGAACTACGAAATACAGCCGTTGACCGTCCCTATACCGAAGAAAAAGGACGGCTCTCTCAGTGTCAACACTGTCAACTACGGCGACCCCTTAGAGATATACACAAACAGCGAAGGCGAGGTAATATTCAAGAAATACTCGGCGATGAGCGAGCTGAGCGAAAACGCGGCGAACGTGGCAGAGGTGATGTACAAGACAGCGGGGTGTCCCGTGGTGGTATTCGACAAGGACCACGTAGTCGCGTCTGCGGGAGTGCCGAAGCGCGAGTTTGCGGAGCGCCGCGTAACAGCGCAGCTCGAGGAGCTCATGGACAACCGCGGGCAGTTCTTTTGTCCCGACGGCAGGAGCAATAGTTTTTATCCTGCGGAGGGCGTGGAGCGCACCGCTATTGCCGCTGTGCCGATAATCACGGCAGGCGACGTGTCGGGAGCAGTAGCCTTTATGACGTCGGACAAGGGCGCAGAGGCGACGGACCTCCAGCGCAGTCTTATCACGGCGGCAGCGCAGTTCCTCGCGAAGCAAATAGAGTGACAAAAAGGCGCACTGAGTGCGCCTTTTTAATTGTGAATAGTTGCAGTGGGCGGTGCAATATTTTGATAGGCAGTCTAAAACTATGACGTTACGTCATAGTTTGGTTTTACCAAAAATGCAGGGGGCGTCCCGACAGATAAACGCTGTCGTTTGCGCGAAATAACGTAAAAAATATTGACATTTGCCGCAATTTGCTGTATACTAATAAAAATACTTTTTCGGGAGGTACATACTATGAAAGAACTGATAGCATACTGCGGACTTGACTGCGAAAAATGCGAGGCTCGCACAGCCACGCTCACCGACGACAACGCCCTGCGCGAGAAGGTCGCGGCGGAGTGGTCGGAGATGAACTCCGCGGATATACGTCCCGAGATGATAAACTGCGACGGCTGCCGCGTTGAGGGGCGGAAATTCGCCTACTGTGAGTCGCTGTGCCCGATAAGGCAGTGCGCGATGAGCAGGGAAGTCGAGACCTGCGGAGTCTGTCCCGAGATGCCCTCCTGCGAGAAGGTGGCAATGGTGACGGCTAACAGCGAGGAAGCTCTCGACAACCTAAAGGGGTGATACAATGGAGATACGCAGATTCCGCGAGGACGACGCAGAAGCCGTCTCCGCGCTGATAATCAGGACCATACGGATATCGAACGTGAAGGACTATCCCGCGGAGCTGATGGAGGAAGTCGTCAAGAGCCAGCAGCCTGTGAACGTTCTTGAGCGCGCGGGCTGGACGCACTTCTACGTTGTGGAGGACGAGGGCAGCATCATCGGCTGCGGAGCGATAGGTCCGTACTGGGGCAAGACCGACGAGAGCAGCCTGTTCACGATATTTGTCCTGCCCGAGTATCAGGGCAGGGGAGTCGGACGCCGCATAATCGAAACTCTCGAGCAGGACGAGTTTTTCCTGCGTGCGAAGAGGATAGAGATACCCTCGTCGATAACGGCAGTGAACTTCTACCGCCGCATGGGTTACGACTACAAGAACGGCATAGCGGAGGTCGATGACGAGCACGTATACCGCCTCGAGAAGTTCAGATAAGCACATAATAAGAGACAGAAAGGGAAACACACAATGAAAAGATGCATCATATGGACAGTTATAATGCTCGTGGTACTGAGCGTTCTCAACATCGTGGGAACAGTCGTCAACAAGTTCGTCGTCTGCGATACGCTCGCGCCGAGCATGACGGGCTACGTGACCAAGAGCGAGGGTATGCTCCATCCGAAGGAGGAGCCGACAAAGAATACTAACGGTCTTCAGCAGCTCTACATACGCGAGCTCCTCGACAACGGATGTCTTGCGGGAGAGGGAAACATCATCGCGACAATGCTGTTTATGGACATCAAAGCCGACCAGTCCATTATCATCTTTGACAGCGAGGGCGAGAACGAGTTCTCGCGCGGTACATTTGCCGACGTCTACGTGGAGACTGATGAAAAGCTGGACGGTATAAAGCGCACGGTCGGACTTATCCCTGTTGACAGGCTCATCGAGCTCGACGGAGCCAAGGAGCTGTACGACACGCTCGGCGAGCACAAGGACGCCGATGTCCGCCTCGACTCCTACACGATAAGCAATTACATCGTAATGCCCGTGAAGGTGACGGTGCTCGACCGCAGCGGCAGCGAGATAAAGAGCGTGGAATTCCCGAGCAGCGGCGACGCTGTTCAGCGCGAGAATATCTACATATACAGCGGCTACGACCTCAACTATGAGGGCGAGCGCAAAGAGGACAACCGCCTGTACACCGATATGAAGACTGCCTATCTCGGGGAGCGCCGCTCCGACAGAATTGCTGACAAGGTGGCGAAAGAGGTCGACCTGAGCTGCGATGAGATGGTCACGAAGTACAAGCTCGGCTTCGGACACATTGCCTCAAAGAGCTACCATACCGCGGACGGCAGGGCTATGGTATGGGTATACGACTGCGACTACATGAAGAGCCTGCTGATATGGGCGGGCATAATATGCGTGCCTGTTACGCTTATCGTATTCCTCGTCGGACGCAAAAAGAAGAACGATTATTAACAGCAGAGAGCCTGTCTTTGTGGCAGGCTTTTTGATTTGTAGGGGCGCATTACAGCAAAGCTGCATATAGCATCGCAATCCAAATCGAAGATTTGGTGCGCTGCTTATCCGTGCGCCCGTCAATCTTCAAACTGGTTGGGAAAATGCTTTGTAGGGGCGCCCCTTCCTCTCCTACCCACATTTGCCGACTTTTGCCTCTTCTTCGCCGTCCTTCGACGGCTGACTTTGAAATAAAAACGGCATAGTTTTTGATTTTTCTACCCACCGAAAGCAGACTGTGCCGTCTGTACAGAGTGAGCGAGCTTGCGAGCGGCAACGAAATTCGGGTTCAAAGGGACTGCGTCCCTTTGCAGGGTCTGGGACAGAGTCCCAGCGGGTCAATGGCAGCGCCCTTGCAGAGTCCAGAGGCGAGCCTCTGGTCTGAGCTCTGAAAGCTCATTTTTTTCTTGCTATTTTGGAAAAAATATGGTATCATATTACTGTATGGACTGGCGGACTGCGCGTCCGCAGAACGGAGTATGCTATGAAAATAAGAAAAAAACTTGCATTGCTAGCTATAACGGCAGTTTTAGGCGCTGCTGCGGCGGGCTGCGGCAAGAGCGGCGGTGATAATGTGAAATACGTCTGGAGCAACGTCGCGATAGGCGGCGGCGGTTACATAACGGGCATAGTCTACAATCCCACCGAGGAGGGGCTCGCCTACGTGCGCACCGATATCGGCGGAGCTTACCGCTTCGACAAGGAGCAGGACAAGTGGCTCCCGATAACCGACCACCTCGGAGGCGACGATTGGAACCTCATCGGCATCGAGAGCATCGCGACCGACCCCGTCGAGCCCAAACGCGTCTATGCGGCGTGCGGTACGTATATGGGCGAGAACGGCGCTATCCTCGCCTCTGATGACTACGGCGCAACGTGGAAGCGCTTCGACCTCGACTTCGGATGCGGAGGCAACTGCTCGGGACGCGGAGTCGGCGAGCGCCTCAAGGTCGACCCGAATGACAACAGCAACGTGTATTTCGGCTCGCGCACCCGCGGACTGTGGAAGTCCGAGGACTACGGCGAGACGTGGGCGAAGGTCGAGTCCTTCCCCGTGCAGGGCGACTACTATCAGGAGGGCAACGCTATCGGCGTGATGTGGGTCGAGTTCGACCCGACAAGCGGCGATGTCTACGCGGGAGCGGCTCAGATGAATGGCGAGTGCGTGTACAAGTCGTCGGACGGCGGCGCTACGTGGAAGGCTCTGCCCGCGAACAATGCGGGAATGTACCCCCTTCAGGCGGTCATCTCCAAGAACGGGAAGATGTACCTTGCCTACTCGGACACGGCAGGTCCTAACTCTGACCCGAAAAACGGCGCAGTTTCGGTGCTTGACCTCAAAACAGAAAAATTCGAGGACATTACTCCCGATGTCGGCGACGGCAGATACGGCGGCTTCGGCGGCATAACGCTCGATAATCAGGCTCAGGACACCATTGTTGTGACCTCGCTCAGCTTCTGGGACGACAGGGGACACAATATCTACCGCTCGCAGGACGGCGGCAAGAGCTGGAAATCGCTCTATACAAGGACTGAAAAGAACTATGCAATGGACGTCTCCGAGGCTGACTGGCTCACATGGGGACGCGATGAGGCTTCTATCGGCTGGTGGACGGCGGCGGTAGCGCTCGACCCGTTCAACTCCGACAAGGTCAGCTACGGCACGGGTGCGACGCTGTACTCGACCGTCAACCTCACCGACCTCGGAAGCGGTACGCCCGTGACGATAGAATTCGACGCAAAGGGCATCGAGGAGACGGCTGTATTCGATATGGTCGCGCCTCCGCACGAGGACGGCAAGCCGCAGATGTACTCGATAATGGGCGATTTGACGGGCTTTGCTCACCTCGACGTGGAGACTTCTCCTGATGACGCGCACTTCATGAAGAACGGCAATGCGACGTCTGTAGCGTGCGCGTGGCTCGACAGCAATTACGGCGTGTATACCTCCGAATCGAAGAAGTCGCTCAACTATACCACCGACGGCGGCGCTACGTGGAACAATATCCGCTTCCTGCCCGATAAGTCGCAGGGAGGCAGCGCGTGTATGTCAGCGGACGGCAAGACCATAATCTGGCGCCCGTCGACTCTCAGCGGCAAGCCATATATGACTCCCGACTACGGCGAGAAGTGGTACAGCTGCGAGGGTCTCAGCCTCGGCGCGACGGTCATCGCGGACAAGGTCGACCCCAAGAAATTCTACGCTGTCAGCAGCGGCAGCTTCTTCGCCTCCGAGGACGGCGGCTACAACTTCAAGTCCACAGGAGCAGTACTCACCGACAACAGCAAGCTCGTTGCGGTCGGCGGACATGAGGGGCACGTCTGGGCGTACAACGGCTCGTACCCGATGTACAGCGAGGACGGCGGCAAGAACTTCACCGTGCTGAAAACGGCGAATGCGAAGGCTCTGGGATTCGGCGCTCCCGAGAAGGAGGGCGATTATCCCGCGATATACATCATCGGCAACGACAACGTAGAGGGCAACGCCTCCCCGCACGGAGACGGCATCTACCGCTCGACCGACAAGGGCAAGACGTGGGTGCGCCTCAACGATGAACAGCACCTCTTCGGCAACATCACGCCCTCAATCACGGGCGACGGAAATGTTTTCGGCAGGGTATATTTCGCCACGAACGGACGCGGAATAGTTATGGGAGACGAAGCCGATAAATGACAGACAAGAGAAAAACAGCAATACTCGCGCTCGGAGCCGTTATGACTGCGGTGACAGTCGGCGTATCGGTCCTGCTGTCGACGGCGGTCGTCAACCGAAAGCGCTATCCCGTGTTCGGCGTGGATGTCTCGAACTATCAGGGCGAGGTCGACTGGCAGCGCCTCGAGGAGCAGGGCGTGCAGTTCGCGTACATCAAGGCTACCGAGGGCAGCGGCTACGTTGACGAGTCGGCACGGCGCAATATCGAGGACTCCGCGCAGACAGGCATAAAGCGGTCGTGCTACCACTTTTTCAGCTTCGACAGCAGCGGTCACACGCAGGCGCAGAGCTTCATAAAGACGGTCGGCAGGGACGAGATAGACTTCCCGCCCGTGGTCGACATCGAATACTACGGCGACAAGCTGACAAACAAGCCGAGCCGTGAGGAGGCGGAGGCAGTGCTCCTGCCGCTCCTCGAGGAGCTGGAGCAGTATTACGGCGTCAAGCCGATGATATACACGACTCTGCCCGTGTATTACCGCTATGTGAAGCCGATTTGCGGGAGCGACTACCCGCTGTGGATTCGCTGCAAGCAGACCGAGCCCGATTTCGTGGACTGGACGTTCTGGCAGTACGACGACCACGGCGAGCTTGACGGCTACTACGGCGACGAGCGGTATATCGACTTCAACGTCTTCAACGGCACAGCCGAGGAGCTTGAAGCGCTTACTATTAAATAATGCCGCAATCTATATGTGAATATGCGGAACGCCGAGGGCGGCGTTCCCTACATAATTGTTCCCGCCGAAAGCAGACTGAGCCTTTTGTACAGAGTAAGCGAGTGTAACGAGCGGCAACGAAGCTGGGGGTTCGGGGGGCTATGTCCCCCGACAGGGTCTGGGACAGCGTCCCAGCGGATTCCAAAGGCAGAGCCTTTGGCAGGTCAAGGGCGGAGCCCTTGCGGCAAATCATACACAACAGGAGGTCACAATGAGACCATTTGAACTGATACCGCCCATAAAGGACTACATTTGGGGCGGGACACGGCTCCGCGAGGAGTACGGCAAGGTGAGCACGCTCGACCGCCTCGCCGAGAGCTGGGAGCTCAGCTGTCACAAGGACGGCGTGAGCGTCATAAGCGGCGGCGAGTTCGACGGCATGACGCTTACCGAATTCATCGCGGCGCACCCCGAAGCCCTCGGCAAAAACTGCGCGCGCTTCGAGGACTTCCCCGTGCTGATAAAGCTGATAGACGCGCGCGACGACCTCTCCGTGCAGGTTCACCCCGACGACGCCTACGCAAAGCGGGTCGAGGGCGGATACGGCAAGACGGAGGTCTGGTACGTCGTCGACTGCGACGAGGGTGCGGAGCTGATTTACGGCTTCGCGGAGGAGACCGACTCCGAGACCTTCCGCCGCGCGATAGAGGAGAATACGCTCCTTGACATCGTCAACCGCGTGCCCGTGAAAAAGGGCGACGTGTTCTTCATCGAGGCGGGAACGCTCCACGCGATAGGCAGGGGCATTCTCATCGCCGAGATACAGCAGAACTCCAATACCACCTACCGCGTCTACGACTACGGCAGGCTCGGAGCCGACGGCAACCCGCGCGAGCTACACATAGACAAGGCTCTTGACGTTACCCGCTGTACGCCGCCGACCGTGAAGTACGGTCAGCCGCAGAGGATAAACATGGCGGGTATGTGGCGGACTCCGATAGCGGAGTGCGGGTACTTCTCCACCGAGAAGTTTGACATCTTCCGCAGTCTCACCGTCGGCAGTCCCGACAGCTTCACACATCTCCTCTTTCTTGACGGAGAGGCTGACATCGTGTACGGCGGCGAGACCGTCATACACGCCAAAAAAGGCTCAAGCGTATTTGTTCCCGCGGGAGCGGATACGTGCGATATAAAGGGCAAATGCTCAGTAATAATAACCAAAGAATCCAGAGGAGGAAATCAAAAATGAAATATTACGTAGGAATCGACCTCGGCGGTACAAACATCGTTGCAGGTGTAGTTGACGAGAACTACAACATCGTCGCTAAGGCAAGCACAAAGACAAACTGTCCGCGTCCCGAGAAGGAGATAGCGGAGGATATGGCTAAAATGGCTGTACAGGCAGTCGAGAACGCAAACCTCACGCTCGATGACATCGGCTGGATAGGTATCGGCACTCCCGGTATCGCGAACAGCTCCACGGGTATCATCGAATACTCGAACAACCTCGGCTTCAAGGACACTCCCATGGTCAAGTACATCAGCGAGTTCGTCGGCAGGAGCGATATCCCCGTATTCATCGAAAACGACGCAAATGCGGCGGCTTACGGCGAGTTCGTTGCAGGTGCGGCTAAGGGCGCTCGCAATGCGGTATGCATCACGCTCGGCACAGGCGTCGGCGGCGGTATCATCATCGACGGCAAGATTTACGCAGGCTCCAACTTCGCGGGCGCTGAGATTGGTCACACCGTTATCGAGGTCGACGGAGCGCAGTGCTCGTGCGGACGCAAGGGCTGTTTCGAGGCTTATTCCTCGGCTACGGGACTTATCCGCATGACCAAGGAGGCTATGGCTGAGCACCCCGACAGCATCATGAACAAGTCAGCTGAGGAAAAGGGCAAGGTCACAGCGCGCACCTCATTCGACTGCATGAGAGCAGGCGATATCTACGCGAAGGCTGTCGTTGACAAGTACATAAAGTACCTCGCCGCGGGTATCACCAACACTATCAACATTTTCCAGCCCGACGTGCTCTGCATAGGCGGCGGCGTCTGCAACGAGGGCGACCCGCTTCTCCTGCCGATGAAGGCTCTCGTGGAGAAGGAGGTCTACACTCGCAATTCTCCCAAGAATACGAAGATAGTGATAGCCGAGCTCGGCAACGACGCGGGTATCATCGGCGCGGCATTCCTCGGACGCGCGAACGCATAATTATTATTGTAGGGGCGAGTCCCGCTCGCCCGCAAATTCGGCGAATAAATGTCGGGCGCACGGAATGCGCCCCCTACATCGCTGATATCTTTGGCTATATGTTACAATTGCGGCGATGGCTGTTTGTGCATATAGCCAAATTTTGTATCACGGTGCAACAATTTCTGCCTTTTCCGACACCCTATTAGTGAATCGATTCAAAGGAGGGATTCGCATGAATGATTTCTCCACAGATGTGAAGCTCGCGAGAGGCGGTGACTCCGCAGCATTTGCGCGGCTCTATTCTCTGGTATATAAGGACTTGTACCACATTGCTCTGTACAGTCTCAGAAGCTCCCACGACGCCTGCGACGTTGTCAGCGACACCGTCCTCGACGCGTTCACTGCGATAGGCAAGCTCAAGGACGAAAAGGCGTTCCGCGGCTGGATAATGAAGATACTCTCCGCGAAGATAAAGCGCAAGCAGAGGGAGTATTTCGCGAACACTGCCGAGCTCACTGACGAGGAGCTCCCCGAGGAGGAATTCGGCTACGAGAACGTCGAACTGCACGAGGCAGTAGAGCGCCTCGACCCGCAGTCGCGGCTGATACTGTCGATGTCGGCGCTCGAGGGCTACACGGGCGACGAGATAGCGCAGATATGCGGCATGAACCCCGCAACGGTGCGCTCGCGGCTGTCGCGTATCAAGGAGCGGCTGAGACTCGAGCTGTCAGGTACATAATGTCCACATTTCGCGGATAACAGAAAGGTGATGCACTATGAGAGAAAATGATGAGAAGCTGAGAGATATGCTCACGAGCGAGGAAGTCCCCGAGCAGCTCAGCCCCGAAAATATCAAGGTTATGCTCGACGAGAAGGCTCCCAAGAAGAGGCGGAGCGGTATCTCCGTGGCGGGCAGGATTGCCGCAGGAGCGGCGGCGTGCGCGGTGATAGCGGGCTCGTACGCGGGTACGGCTCAGCTGATGAAGGCGCGCAAAAACAGCGAGGGCTCGTCCGTCAGCACGCTCGACGGCAAGGGCAAGACACGTTCAAGCTCCAAGACCGTGCGCGTGGATGCTCCCTATATGAACGGCGCGGAGAGCTACGAGGAAGTATACGAGCTGATGGAGACAGCCTCCAAAAAGTGGGAGAGGGAGCAGAAGCGCATGGAGCGCGGCAACGTGACAGGCGGCTTCTTCAATTTCACGAATAAAGATAAAGAGGTTTCAGCCGTTGCTGATGAAGCAATGCCCGAAACAGTGTACGAAGAGGCGGAGGAGAGCGGCACTTCTGCTGTCCCTGCGACAGAGGCTCCCGATACTCCCGACTATTCCGAGACCTACGACCAGGAGGAAGGCGTGCGTGAGGCTGACATCGTCAAGACCGACGGCAATAACATCTACTACCTCTGGAATGACCGCGTCGACTATTACTATGATGAAGAAACAGACGCGTATGTCAACTCCTTCGACCATAACTTCCCGAAAATGGACATTGCGACTGTCAAGGACGGCGAATTCACGGGCTCCAAGACCCTCGACCTCACCCCCGACCTCACCGCATTTGACATAGAGGGCAGATTTGACGTCACCGTCAGCGATATGTACATATACAACGATATGATAGAGGTCATCGGCAGTGTCGGCTCGCAGTCCGCCTACTACTATGGACAGTACAATAAGCGCGCCTACTACATCGACGACGAGGGCGTGTATCACGCGCCTGTAAGCAGTACCTTCGTTTCCTTCTACACCAAGGGCGACGAGCCCGAGCTCATCGGCACGTATTTTCAGGACGGCTTCTACAATGACGTCAGGATAGCTCCCGACGGCTGTATGTACCTGATATCCACGTATAACACGGTCGATTTCAACAGCGTTGAGGACAAGAAGAACGTCGAGCGCTATATTCCCTGCTGCGGCACTGACGATGAGATAGAGTGCATACCTCCCGAGGACGTGCTCCTCCCGATACAGTCTCCCGACGCGAAAACTCTGCTGAGCTATACCGTCATCAGCGGTATCGACCTCAACGAGTCGGGCGAGTTCACTGTCGTTGACAACAAGGCGCTCGCGGGCTTCACGGGCACTATCTACAGCTCCGCGGACAACATCTACGCGGCAGTACAGAACGGCTCAGACTCCGATATCACGCGCATCGCGTTTGACAGCGGCAATATCGAGCCTATGGCTTCGGGTACGGTAGAGGGCTACGTCAAGGACCAGTTCTCGATGAGCGAGTATGACGGCTACTTCCGCATAGCGACCACGATAAACAAGTTCCACGACAACAGCTCGATAATAGGCGACATATTCAATACGAACGAGCCCTCCTACACCGAGCGCAACAACGCGGTGACAGTCCTCGATATGGACATGAACACCGTCGGCATGATAAAGGACTTCGGCGTTGACGAGCAGATAAAGTCCGTGAATTTCAGCGGCGATATCGCCTACGTCGTAACGTTCAGGCAGACCGACCCGCTGTTCGCGATAGACCTCTCCGACCCGACCGAGCCCGCTATCCTTGACGAGTTCAAGATAAACGGATTCAGCACCTATATGCAGAAGTGGAGCGACGGACTGCTTCTCGGCTTCGGAGTTGACGCTGACGATTCGGGCAGAACATCGGGCGTGAAGGTTGTTATGTTCGACAATTCCGACCCGAACGACCTGAAGGAGGTCGGCATAGAGAGGATTAATATACCTGACGGATATGTTTACTCGACTGCCAATTACGAGCGCAAGGCTCTGCTGATAGCTCCCGAGAAGAACCTCATAGGCTTCCCGATAACTATAAACGACTACACTGAATACGACGAGGATAACTCATATGTGTTCTACTCCTACGAGGACGGCGAGTTCGTCAAGCGCGGCGAGCTGAGCGTCAGCGCGAAGAGCATCTATGGCGCTGACAGAGCGCTGTACATCGGCGATTACGTGTACATCATGTCAGGCAGCCAGTTCGTCTCGGCAGACATCGAAAATATAGAGTATGTTGACAGCGTAGATTTTGAGTGAAGAACAAGGAAATAAAAATAACAGCCGCAGGGAGCTTACGCGCTTCCTGCGGCTGCTTTGCTGTGTGGTGTTACAGACCGAAATATTCTGCGATAGTCTTGGTTCCGCCTGTGGAGATGTAGGAGTAGTAGCCGAGTATCATCGAGGCGTCCTTCGCGTCGACGAGGGCGTCGCCGTTGATGTTGGCAGCCTTTTTCTGCTCGTCGGACAGACCTGAATCTCCGCCCGTCGACGACTTCGAGTACGCCGCGAGCACGAACGAAGCGTCCTTGGCGTCGACGCTGCCGTCATTGTTGGGGTCGCCGAGGGGGATGGTCGTTACAGGGGGAGTTGTGACCGTTGTTGTTGCTGAGGTCGTGGTTGCAGATGTTGTGGAAGTCGTAGTAGTGGAGGTTGTAGTAGTTGTAGTAGTTGAGGTGGTGGTCGTTGTGGAGGTGGTCGTTGTTTCAGTTGAGGTCACAGGCTCGGTAAACGAAGTGCTGCTGACTATTTTATTATAGGTCGCATATGCTGCAGCAGGGTAGCTGTCCTTGTTCGGGAGCTTGTTGAACGTCTGCACGATGAGGTCGCCGCCCTTGTCCTTGATGCCGATGGTGTCGATGACCTTAGCCGCTATCGCTACGTGTCCCGCCTGAGTGGGGTGGAAGTCCATCTCGGAGCGGCCTTTCTGCATTTTCGTGAAGTACCAGCTGTATTTCGCGCCCGAATCATCAAGAGAGGTGAAGTCGGTGTATACGTCCGCGATGAGCGCACCGTCGAGGTCAGCCTCGCTGAGCTGGTCGCGGAAGGAGTTGACGATGACGCCGCTCTCGTATATCAGGCGATTGAGCGTGCTTGCCGTGCTGCCTGTATATGTTGCGTTGAAGTAGCTCTCGTCAAACTGGAGCGGGTCGTATACCGTCTGATAAACTACCTTTGCGTCGGGATTCATCGCTTTGATGTCAGCGTCGATTTTTTTGATGTTCGGTATAACACGCTTCTGTATCACGCAGTCATATTTTCCCGAGTCCTTCTCGGTGAGGTTCGCAGTGAGCGCCCTGAGATTTGAATTCAGGGCTATCGTGTTTTTCGGGTCAGACGCAAACGTCTTCAAAGCCTCCTTGTCGAGCAGACGGATAAGGTCATCGAATGTGGGCTTTTCGGGAATGTCGCTCTTCGTATAGCCGCTTTTGAGCAGGTTATAATTAGCGCACACCTTCAGCAGCAGAGCAGACGAATAATGCAGGATATCATTTCCGCCGATAGACACGAGTACGTAATCCGCGTCCTTTATCGAGGCTGACATCTCAGCAGTCGGAGCCTCGAGCTTTGCGATGAGGTCAGCGGTCTCGTCGCCCGACTTCGCGAAGCTGTCGGTCTTGGCGCCGTAGTAATTGCCTACGATATCGCCGTAGCTGTGCTCGCCCTCGGCAAGTCCGTAGCCCGAAGCGATGCTGTCTCCGAGGACTACGATGTTCTTGATATCATCGGCGGCAGAGGAAGTCCCCGTGAAGGGAAAGGCTGCCGATACTGCAATAGCCGCAGATACTACTGCGGACAGAATCTTTTTCATATTATTATCCTCCTGATAGTTTTTGCGGAGCAGGTCCGCTGTATTAAAATTATATAATAAATCAAAAAATATGTCAAGTGCGGAGCGGAAGGTAAATAAAACCGCAGTCCGAGCTCTGCCGCGAGAAAAAACACTTCACTTTTTCCGCGCGATGTGCTATAATAGTAATACTGTCAATAATTCGGAGGAAATAAATGAAAATACAAGACCTCAGATATACGCGATATACGAAGGAAAGATACCTGACGGCTTTCCTGCTCGGATTCTTCGTGCTGCTGCTGTCACTGCTGCCCGTTATGGTGTGTGAGCGCGGCTTCTTCATATACTACGGCGACTTCAACGCTCAGCAGATACCGTTCTACAGCCTCTCAAACGACGCTGTCCGCTCGGGACAGCTCGGCTGGAACTGGTTCACCGACCTCGGCTCGGACTGGCTGACCTCGTACTCGTTCTATCTCGCCGCGAGCCCCTTCTTCTGGCTGACCACGATACTTCCGCGGGTTACGGTGCCGTATATGATACCGTTTCTGCTCGCGCTCAAGCACGGGCTCGCCTCGCTGACCGCATACGCCTATATACGCCGATTTGTCCGCGGCAAGGAGGCGGCGCTCGTCGGAGCACTGCTCTACTCGTTCTCGGGCTTTCAGGTGTTCAACCTCTTCTTCAATCACTTTCAGGACGTCACTGCGCTGTTCCCGCTGATGCTGATAGCTCTCGAGGAGAACATCAACAACCGCCGCCGAGGATGGTTCGCGCTCATAGTTGCGCTGATGGCGGCGCTGAACTACTACTTCTTCGCGGGCGAGGCGGTGTTCCTCATCATCTACTTCTTCATGCGCCTGCCGTGCAGGGACTTCCGCGCCTCGTGGAGCCGCTTCCTCGGACTGCTGTTCGAGGCTGTCATAGGCTCGTGCATAGCGTGCATAGTGCTCGTACCGTCGGCGCTCGCGATACTCGGCAACTACCGTGTGAACGAGCGCGTGTGGGGAAGCGACTGGCTGTTCTACTCCGAGCCTTCGCGAGTTATCCGCGTGATACAGACCTTCTTCATGCCGTCGGACGCTCCCGCCCGCCCGAACCTCTTCAAGAGCGAGCAGGCGAAGTGGTCGTCGGTGGGAGGCTACTTCCCGCTGTTCGGTATGCTCGGCGTCATTGCGTTCGTGCGCGCTCACAGAAAGCACTGGGCGGTGCGGATATCGCTGTTCTGCGCGGTTTGCGCGTTCGTGCCGATACTGAACAGTATGTTCTACACCTTCAACGCCTCGTACTACGCCCGCTGGTTCTTCATGCCGATACTGATACTGGCGATGATGACGGCGGTCGCGCTCGACGACGAAAAGGCGGACTTTGCTCCCGCGATAAAGTTCTCGGCGGCAGCTCTTGCGGTTTTTGCCGCGATATCGCTCATACCCGAGCAGAAGGACGGCAAGCTCAGCTTTTTCACCTTCCCGTATGATATGCTGTACTTCTGCGTACAGCTCGGTGTAGCCGCGGCATTCCTCGTATTCGCGGCATATCTGCTCAGACGCCGCAGGCGGGGACGCCCCTTCGGGTGGCTGGCAGTCGTGAGCACCGCCCTCGCGAGCATGATGTGCATACTCATGGTCGTCGTATACGGAGCGGTAACTCCCAAGGACGCGCGCGAGTACATCGACTCCGCGATAAGGGGCGGGGACGACGTGTACGAGACCGTTTCCGAGGACAGCTTCTTCCGCGCGGACATCTCCGAGAACTGCGACAACTACCCGATGCTGTGGAGACTGCCCTCAATGCGCTGCTTCCAGAGCGTGGTCAGCACGTCTATCATGGAGTTCTACGACAGCATAGGCATACAGCGCGACGTCGCCTCGCGCCCCGATATATCGCACTATACCCTCCGCGGACTGCTCTCCGTCAAGTACTTCTACCGCGAGATACGCGAGGGCTATTCGCTCGAGGATATGCGCGCGGGAGTTAGCCCGCCGTCCTCGTCCGAGAGCAAGGAAAAGAAGTTCGAGCTCGAAGCCTCAAAGGTCGATATCACGAAGTATCTGGCGGGCTTCGAGTATGTCGGCTCGACGGACTATTTCGAGATATACGAGAACAAGCTCTACGTTCCCATGGGCTTCACGTATGACACATACTTCCCCGAGTCGAAGGCGAAGGATATGTCTGACTCCGCGAGGGAAAGACTGCTGATGAAGGCGCTCGTCCTCACCGACGAGCAGATAGAGCGTTACGGCAGCCTCATGGAGGAGCTTCCCGCCGAGAGAGCCGTGAAGCTGAATAAGTCGGACTATGAACGCTTCTGCCGCGAAAAGCAGCATCACTGCGCGGATACGTTCAGCTATGACTCGCACGGCTTTACGTCCGAGATAACGCTCGACGAGCCGCGGCTGGTGTTCTTCAGCGTGCCGTACAGCGAGGGCTGGACAGCCGAGGTCAACGGCAAGCCCGCCGACGTGGAAAAGGTGTCCTACGGCTTCATGGCGGTGAGGGCTGACGCGGGCGGGAACGTGATAAAGTTCCGCTACAGGACGCCGGGTCTGCGCACGGGAGAGTTCATCACGCTCGGCGCGGCGCTGATACTGGCGGCGTACCTGCTGATAATGCGCTTCATCGACCGCAAACGCCGCGGCGATACGAGGCTCAGCCACTATTATGACTACGAGCCGCTCGACAAGGTGACAGCTTCCGAGGTCTACACGCGGAGCTTCATCAGGGACGGCGAGAATAAAACGAAATGAGGTATTACTATGCATCTGGAAGAAAAAACGCTTAGCAGCGAAACGGTTTTTGAGGGCAAGATATTCACGATAACGCATGACACGGTCGAGCTCGAGAACGGCAGCACCGCTGTCCGCGACTGCCTCCTCCACCACGGCGGAGTGTGCGTGCTCCCCGTGACCGAGAACAACGAGGTCTACCTCGTCAAGCAGTTCCGCTACCCGTTCCGCACGGTGACGCTCGAGGCTCCCGCGGGCAAGCTCGAAAAGGGCGAGGACCACGCGGAGTGCGGCAGGCGCGAGCTCCTCGAGGAGACGGGCTGCACCTGCTCGGACTACACCTTCATCGGGGAGATGCTCCCCACTCCCGCGTACAACACCGAGATAACGTATATGTACCTCGCACGCGGGCTCTCCTTTGACAAGCAGTCCCTCGACCCCGACGAGTTCCTCGACGTGGTGAAGATGCCGCTCGCAGAGGCTGTGGAGCGCGTCATGGACGGCACTATCCGTGACGGCAAGACGCAGATAGTCCTGCTCAAAGCGGCGAGGTTCCTCGGCATCTGACCATATAAACAGCAACAAAAAAGGCAGTACCCGTCGGTACTGCCTTTTGTACGTTTTATTCTTCGTCGGAGCTGTCGCCTGTCTCAGCTGCTTCCTCTGCGGCTTCGAGTGCTGCCTGCTTCTCGTAGGCGTCGAGGATAGTCTCCTCGAACATTCTGCGTGCTGAGGCCGAAATGGGGTGGATTATGTCGCGGAACACGCCGTTCTCGTCTTTTCTGCTCGGCATCGCGACGAACAGCCTCTCGTCGCCCTGTACGACCTTGATATCGTGAACAGCGAGCATATCGTCGATAGTGACGGAAACGACAGCGCGTAGTCTGCCCTCTGACAGCATCTTTCTGATCTTTACATCTGTAATGTTCATGTTTTCCCTCCTTTCGGGAAATTTCTATTCTCTTTAAAGCGTTGACCGCCGCATATTTTCCATGGTTACTCAATAAAATATGCTTTCGCATTATTATAACATATTAATCTAAAAAATGCAATACTAATTTGAAATAATTAAAAAAATATTTTCCAATGTAAACCTTTGAAGCGGTAAAGTGGTGACATTCGCCCCGAATACGCGCCGATTTTATTGTAGGGGCGCATTACAGCAAAGCTGCATATAGCATCGCAATCCAAATCAAAGATTTGGTGCGCTGCTTATCCGTGCGCCCGCGCCTACGATACGATTCGCGGCAACACACTGTAGGGGCGCCCTTCGGGCGTCCGCAAATCCCGAAAACACCAACGGTATTGTTTTGTAGGGAGCGCCGCAGCCAACGGCTGCACGTACCCTCTGTCAGCTTCGCTGACATCTCCCTACACTGTAG
>Ga0247608_10000238_pt1 | contig 100123 bp, 81 predicted proteins | sample 176DNAGHGlowgp2_FD_193490 | JGI IMG/M metagenome (GOLD analysis project Ga0247608, IMG submission 193490) | Sheep rumen microbial communities from Palmerston North, Manawatu-Wanganui, New Zealand - 1766 DNA GHGlow gp2 | ecosystem: Host-associated > Mammals > Digestive system > Stomach > Rumen ... | reverse complement strand
CATCCCTGCGAAGTCCATGAACTCTTCGTCCTCGTCATTGAATACGGGAGGAGTAACATCATCGATGCCTTCATAAGGATCCTTCTCCGGCTCAGCCTTCTTAACCTCAACAGGCTTAGCTTCCTCTGGCTTATTCGCCTTGCTGCCGGGTGTATGCTCGGGAGCGGGGATATGAGTGGGAGCATTGGTCTGGTTAAGAGGCTTAAATGCAGACACTGAACTGTCAAACTCGAAGTCTGCGAGGTCATCCTCAAATTCAAGAGGTGCAGCAGGCTGGATGGGCGTGGTATTGTCATCCTTGAGCATATCGGAAACATTACCGGGATCATTTGCCTTAAAACTGACGGCAAAAGAAGATCCGACAAAGTCGTCATCGTCAAAACTGCTGTCAAATAGTGAATCGTGACCGTGATCTGCTGAATTACCTGAAGGTTTGCCGAATAATGAATTCTCATTTGCCTTGACATCGTCAGTCAGGTTCTTGTTGTCATCATCGGCATGAAGGAGCTTCTCTTCCTTCTTACCCTTGTTTTTGTCGTCTGGATTGTACAACATGGCGGACACCTCGAACATAAAGTTATACTTTATAATAATTCTAAATTATAATATTTGCAAACCGTATATCTTTCAACTTGACAGAAATTCTTACTGGTGCTATTATTGTCAAGCACTTAACGGATAGGCTCGTGTGGTGGAATTGGCAGACACAACGGACTTAAAATCCGTCGGAGTAAAATCCGTACCGGTTCAAGTCCGGTCACGAGCACCATTATTCCGAACAGTGCAGATTGACACGCGGAGTGGAGCAGTTGGTAGCTTGCCGGGCTCATAACCCGGAGGTCGCGAGGTTCGAGTCCCGCCTCCGCAACCACTTTTAAGGTCTCGTAGGGATGATATCCCGATGAGACCTTTTTATTTTACGCAGGGCATAATATGGGTAAGGATCTGAATAACAGAGAAGGCTTTAAGAGCAGGTTAGGTTTTATTCTTGTCAGTGCCGGATGCGCGATAGGCATCGGCAATGTGTGGAAATTTCCTTATATTACCGGTCAGAACGGCGGTGCTATATTTGTGTTCTTCTATCTTTTGTTCCTTGTGCTCATGGGAATTCCCGTTCTTATCGTAGAACTTGCTGTCGGAAGAGGCGGCAAGAGAACGTGCGTTGAGGCCTTCAGAAAACTTGAACCGAGTGGGAAGAAGTGGCATCTGTTCGGATGGATATGTCTTGGCGGATGTTATCTGTTAATGATGTACTATACAACGGTATCCGGATGGATGCTGTCGTATTTCTACAGGTTTATAACAGGGCAGTTCAATAATTCAACAAGTGAGGAGGTATCCGCATCTTTCGCGGCTCTTCTTGATGACCCTGTCGAGATGACGCTCTGCATGGCGATAGTAGTGTGCGCAGGTTTTGGCGTTTTGTGTTTCGGTGTGCACAAAGGGCTTGAACGTGTTACCAAAGTAATGATGTCCGGACTTCTGTTCCTTATAGTTGCTCTTGCGGTCAACAGCATTCTGCTTGAGAATTCGGGAGAGGGGCTAGCTTTCTATCTGAAGCCTAATTGGGATTCGGTAGAGGATGTCGGGATAATCAATGTCATCACGGCGTCTATCACACAAGCCTTCTTTACACTGAGTCTCGGGATCGGTGCAATGGAGATATTCGGTAGTTATATGTCGTCAGATACAACATTGACGGGTGAGGCCATGCGTATATGTGCACTCGATACTTTTGTTGCCGTTATCTCGGGACTGATAATATTTCCTGCATGTTTCAGCTTCGGCATTGAACCGGGGCAGGGTCCGTCACTCATATTCGTAACACTTCCGAATATATTCGCCAACATGTCTTCCGGCTGGCTGTGGGGAGCGTTGTTCTTCCTGTTTATGACCTTCGCGAGTTTCTCGACAGTCACTGCCGTTTTTGAGAATCTTGTCGTATCTTTATGTGATAATTTCGGTTGGTCAAGGCGCAAATCGATAATAGTAAATCTTATAATTGTCCTGTTCGGAAGTATGCCGTGTGTACTCGGATACAATGTGCTCAAGGAGCTGAAGATCATAGGGGGAAGAGATGTTCTGGACAGTGAGGATTTTGTTGTATCGAATATCTTGCTTCCGCTGGGCTCGATAGTATTCCTTTTGTTCTGTGTTCTTAAGAGCGGATGGGGATTTGAGAATTTCCGCAGGGAAGTTAACACCGGTAAGGGGATCAAACTTGGAAGAGGACTTAAATTATATTTTACATTTATTCTTCCGGTACTCATTCTGCTTATTTTTATAAACGGTCTTGTCCCGAGATCTTAACATTGATTTCGGATTTTTGCTGTATAATATATCCGTAAAAATATGTTTTGCGGGGGTTGACCATGGCTGACAGACGCGAATATGGTGAAGGGAAGACGGATTTCTTTAACAGTATTGTCAGAGCGATCATACTTATCATTGTATCAATCCTGGTATCAGTATTATCAGTGTCTTTTGCAGTCCATCACATGAGACTGCAGTATGAAGATGAATTCAAATCCATATCACATGACAAGATATATCAGGTATCTGATCTTGTTAAGATGACAGTTAACGGCAACGAGCTCAAAGGCGATCCGAATCAGGCTGCCATGAAGTATGTCAACGTATTTAATCTCATGCTCGCAGACACAACATCGGAGACTCTTTCAACAGAGAAATATGCATTGTTCAGCTATCTTAACGGTCAGCTTACAATGGTTGCAGGCAACAGCACTGATGCTAACGAGTTTATGGTTGCCAACAAGGATATCTCAGAATGGCTTACGGGGTCATTTGCTCCTCAGGTGATGAAGGATGACAACAGTGAGAGCGTCCTTGTACCGATTACAGATGATACAGGTATGTGTATCGGCGTTTTTGAGTATAAATGTATTTTCGACGGTCTGAATACGCTCGGCAATGAGATGGAGGGCCGGATACTTCTGTCTGTAATTCTGTGTCTTGCAGCCGGAGTCGTTCTGTTTATAATCCAGGAATTCTTCATCAGATTTATGCGCAAGAAGCAGGGCAAGGGAGCTAATGCAGGTGAGACCTCTAAGAATAAGGAGAAGAGGCTGATGTCATCGACCATCGGGTATTGCTTCTCGATCGTTCTTGTTGTTCTTTTTGTAATGTCAAATCAGTTGTCTAACACATATGTTGCCGCACTCGAATCTGAACGTGCCGATTCAATGCAGAAGATATCGATAGCATCTTCCACGGTGCTCGGGTATTCCAAGCTTTCTGAAGGAATGACATATCCTTTGCCTATCTATTCATATGATGAAGGTAAGGATTACCTTGTGGATATATTTACAAAGACAGGAGATTCATTCCTCAGATTCTATTCATCAACGGCAACCGACAATGTTGAGCCTTATTATCTCTCGGGCTCCAACGATAAGTATATAAACTGTTTTGATCTTCAGCAGTCTGCTTTTACCACAAGAACGGATAACGGGGTGAATTATGTTGCTGCTTTATCCCCTGTAATATCTTCTGACAATACCGTAACGGGTCTGCTTGAGATCAGGATGCCAAGGGCGGATTACGAGTCATCCGTCAACGGCATGTCTCTGAGCTGGATATTTACAATAATCTCCATCGCAATATCAATGGCAATCATTATTTTTGAACTCAATCTTCTGGCATCTACTGTTACTAAGGGCATTTCAGGCAATGCGCCGATACTTGTCATGTATGGTTCCAATGCCAACAGGTTCCTGTCGTTCTTTCAGGCTCTTGGCGCATCAATGATCCCTGTCATTTATGCACTATACATTAAGGACAGCCTTCCTGCCGATGAGGACCCGTGGATCCTGCAGCTCGTGATCGCTGCCGGACTTCTGTTCTTTGCATTCGGTTTCTTCGGATTTGCTTCTTTGAGAAGAACTCTGAAGAGCAGACTGACATCAAGGATCTCTCTACTGTTTATTACTGCTGTCGGATACTTTTTCGCTCTGCTGGCAGGTCTTGTGGACAATCCTTATGTGCTCATGATAATGATGCTTCCTATAGGTCTGTGTTTTGGAATGCCTTTCGATTATCTCAGAGATTACAGACTCAATGCAGGCAAGCTCGGATACAAAGGATTTGAGGACAGAACGATCCACAATATTCAGGGTACTGCATATTTCCTCGGCGTATCCGTCGGTGCCGTTGTGGCAGGTATTTGCTATGAGAGATTCGGACTTATGATCGTCTCCATAATAAGCGGTGCGACGTTGATATTGGCAGCTCTGGGAATGGTCTACTTCATGAGAGCGAACAATGTCGTCAAGGAATCATTCCTTTCGCTTAACAGATGGCTTCAGATATTCTCTAACAAGAGGGCAGGGAAGTTCCTGATGTCTTCATTCGTTGTGCTCGGGATCGAATTCTCATTCCTCATGATATTCCTCCCGAATTTCCTGGATAAAGTTAAGATATCGATCGCTACGTCAGCTTTCTATTATCTCGTGGCTGCTTTTATGTCAATATTTGTTGCGCTTCTGGTCAAGTCAAGATTCTCATACCTGATGACATCACGCAACAGAGTGCTTATCCAGTCCACATCGGCTATCCTCGGATTCTTGATCTTCGCGCTTATGCCGACGGCCAAGTTCCTTGTAATTACTTGTGCTCTGCTTGGATTGTCGATCGGTATCCATGATTATACTTACGTTTACGATCTGTACGAACTTCTCGGCAAGGAGGCAAGGATCAATTTTAAGCGTGCAGCCGAACTGACTTTCCTCGCAGGAATGCTGATCATGATACCTGTCTACATGATTGCATTGGCACTTGATCAGATAAGGATCGTTTTCCTTGTATTTACGGTAATACTTGTTATAGCCGGATACGTTTATCCTATGTCCGGTTTCTCGTACTATGTGGGCGATAAAAAGAAGCAGCCTGACAAGACCGCTTCGGCCAATCAGCAGCAGTATTATCCTGCCAATAACGGAGGTGAGTCCAATGGATGAGCTTTGGAATAAAGAACTGACAAGAGATAACATAACTGATTTCTATTATTCGACGGTTTCCATGGTCTATCCGTCTGTATTTGATATAACCAAAGAGACGACCAGAGCGGAGAATGCCATCGTTAAATCGTATCTGGATATTTATGCCAAGCGTGAGAGCGTAGCAGGCGAGGATGTTATATTCGTATTTGGAGATATCCTTCTCAAGAATGCGAAGGATATAATTGACATGTATCCGCTTCCTGACAATCTCGATTTTGCACCCAGACTTCTTGACGAATATACACGTAATTCAATGCTTGATAAGATCATCACCAAGATCGATTCAAAAGGATTCAAGGTCGCCGAATTCATATCGTCTGATTCTCATAAGCAGAATTCCTCCTCATCTCTCAGAAGGTATATGGATGTATTCCCGATAACGCCGCTTCTTGTATTTGAGGTTTTGATCGTATCGGTTATCATTTGGCTTGTAAGTCTTGCCGCGATCAAATTACCATATTCTAACAACAAACTCATTAATGAACAGGATGTATTCGAGACTGATTCGCTTCAGGAGCGTTACATGAATGCTATGGCATATTATCCGCTGAACTTTGATATCAGCAAGAGTTTCTATAATAATGCCAGGATTGCGAATGCAACAGCTCAAACAACTGAGCCTACAGGTGTAACAGGATCATCCTCTGATTCTAATATAGATCCTTCTTCAGTAACATCAGGCTCTGACACAGAACCTGACGGCAGCGAACCGGGCGAAAGCATTGAACCCGGTGAGGGATCTGAACCTGGCGAGAGTGATCCGTCAGAACCCTCTGCAACCAGAGGATGATATTACGCTTCCTCCGGTTTGAAATTTGCCAGCGGATTACTCTTAACTGCCTGTCTTAACTGCTCATCATCAACATGAGTATATATCTGTGTTGTTGACACGCTCTGATGCCCGAGGATCATTTGAAGATTCCTGATATCGACCTGTCCGTACTTGTACATCAGCGTGGCGGCTGTATGCCTGAGCTTGTGGACGGAATATACTTTTGTATCAATGCCGGCCTGCATCATCAGATCCTTGATCACTATCTGGATCATATCATCGGATATTCTTGTGCCGCGCTTGGATATGAATAAGGCCTTCTGATGTGCCGGCTTGATCTTCAGGGTCGCTCTCTTGGCCATCCAGTCATTGATGGCATCAAGACACGCCTGATTGAGATAGATCGTGCGTTCCTTGTTGCCTTTACCGACAACGGTCAGGATGTCTCCGTGAATATCGTCTATGTCTATGCCGCGTAATTCAGACAGACGCATACCGCAGTTAAGGAAGAGCGTAACGATACAGTAATCACGTTCACCTGATTCTTTAGGTGAATTATACGCCTGTTCCAGCAGTTCTGTGCTCTGTTCAAGAGTAAGATATTTGGGATTGCGCTTGCCGATCTTGGGTGTCTCAAGATCATATGCGGGATTTGTGTCAATAATATGCTTCTTGGAGTGGACATACTTGAAGAAGCTCTTCAAGGTGGCGATCCTTCTCGCTCTTGATGCATTCGACAGCTTACGTTCTCTCGAAAGCCATATCAGGAACACCAGCAGATCATCAGTCGTAATCTTATTGAGGAGCTTCTCATCGATATCACTTATGTCTATAGTATCAAATTCCGTGCCGGCAGGAACCAGCTTATGGTCGATCTTATAGAATCTGAAGAAGGCTATAAGATCATACCTGTATTCCTTGACAGTCAGTTCGGATCTGCCGAGTACAGCCAGCATGTAATTGCAATAATTGTCTAAAATAGGAAAAGTATCCATTTATACCTCGCTGTCTTTTAGTTTATTTTATCACTTATTTGCCTTGATTTAGCAATTTGTTGTGCTATAATGTGCGTCATACGAATACAGTTGTCCGTCTGCGGCGTACAACTTGGAACAGGAGAAAAGGTATGGAAAAGAAGTTAAAAGTAGGTGTTATCGGGGCTACCGGCTATGTCGGACAGAGATTTGTATCTCTTCTTGACGACCATCCCTGGTTCGAATGTGTGGCAGTTTGTGCTTCCCCCAGATCTGCAGGCAAGCGTTATGAGGACGCTGTCGGCGGCAGATGGAAGATCGACAGACCTATGCCTGATTATGTTAAGGACATGATCGTTTACGGTACTGATAATATCGAGGAATACTGCAAGCAGATCGACTTCACATTCTGCGCCGTTGATATGAAGAAGGATGAGATCAAGGCTCTCGAGGAGAAGATCGCTAAGCTCGAGACTCCCGTCATCTCTAACAATTCCGCCAACAGATGGACAGAGGATGTTCCCATGATCATTCCCGAGATCAATGCCGATCATGCTCAGCTTATTGAAGCACAAAAGGCCAGACTCGGAACAAAGCGCGGTTTTATTGCGGTTAAGCCTAATTGCTCTATCCAGAGCTATGTTCCTGCGCTTACTCCGTTCCTGTCATACGGTATCAAGCAGATTTCTGTCTGTACATATCAGGCTATCTCCGGTGCAGGTAAGACATTCAAGGACTGGCCTGAGATGGTAGGCAACATGATCCCTTACATCGGCGGTGAGGAGGAGAAGTCTGAGAAAGAGCCTCTCAAGGTCTGGGGTTCGTTTGCAGGAGATCACATCGAGATTGCAAAGAATCCTGTTATCTCTGCACAGTGCTACCGTGTAGCTGTTCAGGAAGGACATACTGCAGCAGTAAGTGTTTCTTTCGAGAAGAAGCCGTCAATGGATGAGATGATCGAGGCATGGAAGTCATTTGAGGGCGAAGCACAGAAGCTGGCTCTGCCTTCGGCTCCCAAGCATTTCCTGCAGTATCTTGATGAGGACAACAGGCCTCAGCCTGCTCTCGATGCAAACTTCGAGAACGGAATGGGCGTGTCTGTAGGAAGGCTCCGTGAGGATAACATCTTCGATTATAAGTTCACCTGTCTGTCCCACAACACTTTGAGAGGTGCCGCAGGCGGCGGAATGCTCTCTGCCGAGCTCCTTGCAGCAAAGGGTTATCTGACAGCTAAGTAATTAGCATAGATTAATAAGATCATAGCCTCCCGCACTTTGTTCTGTCTTATGGGCAGTAACAAAGATTCGGGAGGTTCTTTTATTATTGCCGTTGAATATAATTTGCAATTTCGTGCCTGTTATCATTTCATATTATGATATTCAAAAGCAGCAAGCTGACAAGTGTGATGCTGAACCTTGCGATCATGTTCTCGATGGTGCCGGCATTTGGTTTTGCAGCACAGGCTTAGGAAGAACAGGCTGTTCCGGCAATACTTCGCCTCAGATTGCCAATAGTTAGGCTGATATCCAGCACTACATAAATGAAGCCGAAGATTCTGTATCCATTAAGCTCGGATGTTCTGTCACACCTGCCGAAGGTGATAAACTGATCATAAATGACGGCAAGAATGTTACTATCGATACCGACGATTATGTTGTCAAGGCTTTGTACGTATAATCTCAGGCAGCAGATGAGTACTCAGATTAGGTGAATGTGAGGAACGGATAATACTGTGTCCGCCGGTTTATTTCCGGCTGCCTTTTGTATGTGTGGATAAAAATGAACTATTTACTTCCGGCAGGTGTCTTATAGACATAAATGAATAACAGTGTTGTATTTAATATTGACTGTTACTGATTTATAATCTTATCAACAGAGTCGATACGGAGGTTATTATGCGTATGATAAAGAGATATGGTTTATGTCTGTTAAGTATTTTTGTCTCGCTCTTTGCATTGACTGCAGGAGTATTGGCAGCCGGGACGCGTAGAAGTAATCAGGATGATCACAACTACAGTACGTGGTCTTATCCTGTCTATTCCTATCTTACTGAGACTTCCGGCGGCGGATATATGGCTGTCCAGTACAGCAGCGGAGGAAGTTCATTCCTCGTAGAGTATTATGATGCTGACATGAAGTTCAAGAGCAGTAAGGAGATAGATCTTGAGCTCGCACTTTTTGGCGGGTTTTACGAGGATTCCAACGGGTATTACATTCTCACAGGACAGAGCAATTCCGAAGAGTCCGCCGATGTAGAATGTTACCGTGTCACTAAGTATGACAAGTCTTGGAACCGTAAAGGATCATGCGGGCTTAAGAACTGTAATACCGTAATGCCTTTCAGTGCGGGGAGTGCCAGCATGGATTCTTCAGGCAATCTTCTCTTCGTACATACCTGCCATACCATGTATAAGTCAAGTGACGGTCTTAATCACCAGTCAAATCTCAGCATGGTCATCAACACATCCGCAATGACCGTAACAGGTTCACGCAGCTCTGTATCATATGAGGGCACCGGATACTGCAGTCATTCCTTTAATCAATATGTAAGGATATCAGATGACGGTTATGTATTTACGGCTGATCACGGCGATGCTTATCCGCGTGCAGTGATGGTATCCCGTTATAAAAGAAAGATCGACAATACTCCGATCGGATATGTTGATTATTATGAACCGTTTACTTTTACCGGTGACGTTGGGCTCAACAAGACAGGTGCTTCAATTGGAGGTCTCGAATTATCCGGCTCGAAATGTATCGTTGCCGGCAATTCGATAAATCAGAGCAATTTCAGTTCATCAACTACACGTAATATTTTCGTCGCCACAGTTGATTTCTCGTCAGGCAAGACCGGCAAGAAATGGCTGACGTCCATTGCTGAAGGTACGAAGGGATGCTCCACGCCATTCCTCGTGAAGATCAGTGACAGCAGCTTCGTTGTCATCTGGAACATCGATGATCAAGTCTATTATGCGTTTATTGATGCTTCAGGCAATATCCAGGGTTCTGTTTTGTCCGGTATCGGAATGCTGTCAGACTGCCAGCCGATCGTATCGAACGGAAGGATCCTCTGGTTCACCTATGACGGCCATAATACTAATTTCTATGCTATAAACATATCGGACAAGAGCTTTGAATCGCTCAGCCCTGTTGACCTCACGCATACTACGATAGAGTATGAGTATGAGCAGATATACACGGGAGATGAGGTGTGCCCTGAATTTAACATTACCTACGGCGGAAGGACTCTTGTCAACGGCACAGATTATACCGTGACTTATACTAACAATACCGATATCGGGTATGGCAAAGCTACGATCGAGGGTATAGGCAAATTCTGCGGCTCTCTTGACAAGCAGTTCTATATCAACAGGGCTGATATATCAGCTGCAACTGTCGCTCCTGTTGCAGATCTTGTATTCTCCGGCCGCACGGTAACACCGGAAGCTGTTGTCACTTTCAACGGAAGACAACTGGTGTATAACACTGATTACAGTTTAATGGTAGACAGTAACTATACGGTAGGTGATAAGAACCTGACGGTCTATGGCAGGGGCAATTTCACCGGCAAGATCGTTGTCCCGTTCAAGATCGTACCGGCTGATGTTAAGGATCTGACATATTCGGCCATCTCGGACTATTATTATTCAGGTTCTGCAGTTACCCCTTCATTTACCATGAAGCTCGGATCAAGGCAACTTATCAAAGGTGATGATTATACTGCTGAGTATTCTGACAACATTAATGCCGGTGAAGCCAAGATACTTGTCACGGGGCTCGGTAATTATACGGGTACACATACATTGACCTTCAATATCAATCCGGCATCTGCCTCCGGCTTCACGTTAACATCCGATTCAAGTGCAGTTTACACCGGATCTGCTATTAAACCGCATGTAACGGTTATGTACAGGAATGTTGAGCAGACTGAGGGCGTTGATTATGAAGTATCCTACAGCAGCAATATCAACGTAGGCACCGCCAGGATAGATGTTACCGGCAAGGGGAATTTCTTCGGTACAAAGAGCCGTACATTCTCCATTACTCCGAGATCCATAACAAATGCTGTAATATCTGACATACCGGATCAGACATATGCCGGAACTGCGGTCAAGCCTTCCGTGTCTGTCAAAGACGGCAATAAGGCGCTTGTTTCCGGGACGGATTACACTGTATCTTATTACAACTGCACCGGCATCGGCACTGCAACTGTCAGGATTACCGGTACCGGCAATTATACAGGATCCAAAGATACGACATTCAAGATCGTTCCTCCCGTGATCTCAGTCGGATCGATAAGCAATAAGACGTATACCGGATCTGCTATTGTACCGCAGGTTACGGTTACTTCAGACGGCAAGACGCTTACGGCCGGTACAGATTACACAGTATCATATTCCAACAACATAAATGCCGGAACAGCTTCTGTTACGGTCACGGGTAATGGTATATATACAGGTTCGACCGCAACTGCTTCTTTTAAGATCGTTGCAAAGACAATAAGCGGAACGGCCATATCCTCAATATCCGATCAGACTTATACAGGCTCGGCGATCAAGCCTTCTGTAACCGTCAAAGACGGAACGAGGATTCTGACGTCCGGCACGGATTATACAGTCGGCTATTCCAATAATATCAATGTCGGTACGGCAACTGTTACTATAACCGGCAAAGGCAATTATAAAGGCACGAACAGTACAACATTTGAGATCGTAAAGGCTGTAGTTCCATCCATATCAGTCGATACGATCAGTGCGCAGACATATACGGGTTATGCCATAACTCCCACAGTTACGGTTAAGTCAGGAAGCACGACACTTACAAATGGAACACATTATACGGTATCTTATACAGGTAATGTTGATGCAGGAACGGCAACCGCGACCGTTACAGGTATCGGGAAGTATGAAGGGGCGACTGCTTCTGCAACTTTTGTGATAAAGCCCAAGCCGGTGAGCGGTCTGACAGTAAGTCAGATATCGGCATATACATACACAGGCTCTGCGATCAAGCCTTCCGTAACAGTTAAGGATGGTTCAATCACACTTGCTTCAGGCAAGGATTACACAATCGGATATTCAGGCAATATCAATGCGGGCACAGCAACTTTGAGCGTTGTGGGAAAGGGCAATTATACGGGCGCGAAGAACGTATCCTTTACCATTCTTGCCAAGTCGCTCAGCAATGCCGTTATATCAGATATAGCATCCCAGACATATTCAGGTTCTGCGATAAAGCCGTCTGTGACTGTAAAAGACGGAACGAAGGCTCTTACAGCCGGCACAGATTATACCGTGTCCTATACAAACAACGTTAATGCAGGTACTGCAACAGTTACAGTTACCGGCAAAGGTAATTACAAGGATACCGCATCTGCATCATTTACGATCAGCCCCAAGAAGGTCAGTACACTGACGGTCTCTTCTGTCGCTGACCAGACCTATACAGGATCTCCCATAAAGCCTTCACCTGCTGTAAAGGATGAGACAAAGACTCTGACACAGGGAACTGATTATACATTGAGCTATGCAAATAACACTGCCATAGGTACTGCTTCAATAACCGTTAAAGGCAAGGGCAACTACACAGGTTCCAGGAAGATTTATTTCAATATAGTCAAAGAAGTCATCACTTACCAGTGGAAGCAGTCGGGAAGCAAGTGGTATTACGTCGGAAGCAATGGTGTAAATGCTACGGGATTCTGGAATATCGATGGCAAAACATATTACTTTAACAATTCCGGTGTAATGCTTACCAAGTGGCAGGAGATTGACGGTGCCTGGTATTATTTCGCAACGTCAGGTGAGATGAAGACAGGCTGGCAGAAGATAAGCAAAGTCTGGTATTACTTTGATGCAAGCGGTAAGATGGCGACCGGACTTAAGAAGATCGATGGAGTGAACTATTACTTCAAGGACAGCGGTGCCATGGGAACAGGCTGGATCCAGGTAGGTGAAGTCTGGTATTATTTCGCTTCGTCAGGTGAAGGAAAGACCGGATGGCAGCAGATAAGCAAAGTGTGGTATTACTTTGATTCCGACAGTAGGATGGCCGTCGGCTTTAGAGAGATCGAGGGGAAGACATACTTCTTCAAAGACAGCGGCGCCATGGCTGCCAAGAAGTGGATCCAGGATGGTGAAGACTGGTACTGGTTCAAGTCAGACGGAAGCATGGCTGTATCAGAGACGGTTAAGATCAGCGGCAAAGCATACAATTTTGATGATAATGGTGTTTGCCTGAATCCGTAAAAGCAGATACAATCACTTCACAAAGCTTGATTTGTCAAGTTACATTTGATACGAAATAATACGAATTTGTCAGATTTTCGTATTATTTCGTATCTTTTTTATTGAGATCCCGTGATAGTATCTCTGATAAGGATCGGGCCCGTTCCTCCAAATTCTTACAAAGGAGGAATACAAATGACCTTAAAGAAATACAACACTGACGAACTGTGCCTGTTCGATGACGTGCTTTTCCGGGCGTGCTTTGACGGGCACCCTGAGTGTACGACTGAACTCCTGAAGGTGATACTCGGTATGCCTAATATCAGGATTATCGAACATGCGGTGCAGAAGATGATCGGCAATGACGAGTATCATGGTGTAAGGCTTGATGTCTATGCAGTAAATGAGGATGACAAATCTGTCTATAACATCGAGATACAAAAAACAGATGATACCGACATTGTCAGAAGATCAAGGTATTATTCATCGATCATTGATTCAAGAACGACTATCAGGCGTAATGAAGGATACGGCAAGCTCCCTGATACATATGTAATATTTATCTGCAGAGATGATATAATAAAGCAGGGACGAGCGATATATCATTTTAAGATGAGAACGGATGATAATACTGACTTGGAAGACGGACGCAACACGCTATTTGTCAACGGCTCGTATGAAGGTGACGATGATATCGGCAAGCTGATATCCGATCTAATACAGAAGGATACAAAAAAGATAAACAACGGAATACTCGCGAAGCGGATAGCAGAGGTAAAGGAAGGAGAGAAAGGTATGGTAGAGACATCATTTGACAGATATCTGAAGGAAGAGAAGCAGTCTTCGTTTGCAGAAGGACGATCTGTAGAATCCATTGACACTGTTAAGCGTATGCTGGCGAAGGGCAGTTACTCTCTTGATGAGATTGCCGAGATAAGCAATTTATCTATTGAGAAGGTAAAAGAACTGGCAGAAGGCGCTTGATCTTACCTGTTAAATACTAATACCGGTGTGAGACTGAGTATTTGTTACAATATATGTATGTGTTAAATAATCGTTATGCAATCGTCAGTAATTATATATTGAGAATCTAGAAGCACTTAAAGGTATAAGTATCAAAAAACTTGGAACAAGCTTCTACATCTTTTTGCAAAAAACACTTGACCTTTGTCAGACTTATTTATATACTATTCAAGCGTTCAACGACGCTATGCAGTGTTTGACGTGGGCCTTTAGCTCAGTTGGTTAGAGCAACCGGCTCATAACCGGTCGGTCTTGGGTTCGAGTCCCTGAAGGCCCACCACCGCACTGATCACAATCGAATATGGGAGGATTCCCGAGTGGCCAAAGGGAACAGACTGTAAATCTGTCGTCAGCGACTTCGGTGGTTCGAATCCACCTCCTCCCACCAGTAAGACCTCTACATCTTATGATATAGAGGTTTTCTTTTGCTCTTAATTGCCATTGAGTATAAATGATGTTAAAATTTCAAAGGTGATTGGAGGCTTTATGGGATTTTTGGATTATATTATTGCACTGGTTTTTGGTATTGTTGAGGGTATAACCGAATGGCTTCCCATCAGTTCGACAGGTCATATGATCCTGCTGAATGAATTTCTCAAGATTAACGTGTCAGAGAACTTCTTCGGATTGTATCTTGTTGTGATACAGCTTGGTGCCATCTGCGCTGTTATTCTGCTTTTCTGGAATGAATTATGGCCTTTCGGCAGGAAGGGTAATGACCATCCTTTGTCAAAGCAGGGATTTGGCAGATATATCAAGACAGACATTTTTCAGATGTGGTTCAAGATACTTGTGGCATGTATTCCCGCGACCATAGTAGGTGTGCTCCTTGATGACTGGCTTGATGAGCATCTTTACAATTATATTGTCGTAGCCATCTCGCTTATTGTTTTTGGTATTATCTTCATTGTTACGGAGAAACAGCTGAAGGACAGGAAGATAAAGCCTGAGATCACAAAGATCGGGCAGATTACGTATAAGCATGCATTCATTATCGGTTTATTCCAGTTAATAGCAGCGATCTTTCCTGGTACATCAAGGTCGGGAACAACTATCGTCGGTTCTTTGATGATGAAGATCAGCAGACAATGTGCCGCCAAATTCACTTTCTTCCTTGCTGTTCCGGTAATGCTCGGAGCGAGCCTTCTCAAGATCCTCAAGTATGAGGGCGGAGTAACGGGAGGGGAGATAGTCCTTCTGATCATTGGTATGGTATCTGCTTTCTTCGTAAGTATATTTGTGATCAAGGGATTGCTCAAGTATATCAGGAAGCACAACTTCAATATATTCGCATTCTACAGGATCGTTCTTGGTCTTTTGGTGTTGGTCTTTGGTCTTACGGGTATTATAGGTAAGTAAAATGAGATCTGATTTTGAGATACCGGAAGGATTTGAACCGATATGGGCAGATGATTTCATAGGTGATGCTCTAAGCTTTGCCGAATGGAATGAGGAGATTCACGAGAAAGGTAAGTTTTTCCATGAGCTTCAGGAATATGTTGCGAGCGAACGCAACGTATTTGTCAGAGACGGCCATGTGTACATTTGCCCTGTAAAGGATCACATGCCTGACGGCTCTCTAAGGTATACTTCAGGACGTATAAGCACATTCGGCAAGCATGAGTTCCGGTACGGATACTTTGAAGCAAAGGTCAGAGTTCCTAAGGGCAAAGGTCTGAGACCGGTATTCAGTCTTGTATCGGATACCGATAAATACGGTAAATGGCCCGGATGCGGTGAGATTGACATCATGGAATATAACTGTTCCGAACCGAACGTCCTGTACGGGACAATTCATTCGGCATCCGAAGGAGATAATCCGCATCATATCCTCCAGCAGGGTATATATAAGATCGCTCAGGATCATGCGCCTGACAGTGAATTCCATATTTATGCATGTGACTGGGAGCCGGGTCTTATCAGATTCTATGTGGATGGTGTGGAATACTTCAAATGTGAAGAACCCAAATCTTTTGATCATCCGATGTATCTGGCTCTGGGTGTTGCCGTTGGCGGTGACTGGCCCGGTGCCCCTGATTCGGATACTTTGTTTGACCCCGGCAATTCAATGTGCGTTGATTACGTAAGAATTCTGCGCAGAGAGAATTTTGTTCCGCCTGTCACCGGCAGAAGGCGCAGGATGCTCGGAATCTGCGGAGTATGGGAGGACGCCGAGAACTTTAACATGTTTATCAGGAGTCTCCAGTCTTCTGATGTTACTAAAGACTATGTACTTTCAGTCTTTACTTTCAGCATTCCCTCACCGAATGAAGATTCGTTCGAGTCAGATCTGAGATTCGCGAATTTCATTGATACAGTCGGCCTTAGCGGCATCATTATTTTCGGTGAGATGATCAAGAATGAGAGGATAATCGCAAGACTGATCAATAATGCTAACAAGCGCCGTATTCCTGTGATGATGTTTGAGCATACTATGCCTTTCTGCATCAATTTCCAGCTTGATTATGCCGACGGCTTTGAGAAAATGATCCGTCACATAGTCGAGGATCACGGCTTGAGAGAAGTAGATATGTTTGCCGGCTTCAGAGGCAATCCCTTCTCTGAAGAGCGTATTGAGATATATAAGAACGTTCTTAAGGAAAATGGTATACCTTTCGATGAGATGAGGGTTCATTACGGAGATTTCTGGGATGCTGCCGCATATCGCCATTGAATCATTAGCACATACAAAAGTTCCTCAGGCTTTTGTATGTGCTAATGATTCAATGGCGATCGGTGTTTGTGATGCACTTAAGAAATATGGCTATAAAGTTCCTGAAGACTGCATTGTTACGGGATTTGACGGTATCTGGAAGAGCGAGTTCCAGACGCCTTCTATCACGACGTGCGAGCCTGATTATGCTTTTTTGAAAGATACCATTCTTGATATCATGAATACATGCGACAGAAGCGAGAAGGATATCAAGGTCGGGTACAATATTGTTCTGCGCCATTCGTGCAACTGTAGACATGACGATCAGGAAAAGTGGCCTGTCATAGTGTCGAATCTGAATAATGATAACCAGGATTACTTCAGACATATGCTCGAGATGGGAAGATTCATTTCCAGAACTATAAGCATGAGCGATGTTGTTGATGCCTCAGCCGACCTTCAGCATTATTTGTGGTTGTGGAAGGATCAGTATTATTTTATCGGTATCCGTGAGGATGATGACTGGATACATGCCATCTTTGAAGGCTGGGGCGGAGAATACAAATACGACCGTAAGTTTTTCCATATGCCGGAGGTATTGCCCGACATGAACCTGCTGCTTGCTGATGACAGCGGAATTAATATACTTCTTTTTAAACAGGCAAAGGCCAGGACTGAATCGTTCGGATACATTGCTTCGGGACTCAGCGAGATATCGCTGAGATCACAACAGCGTTTTGAAGAGTTCTCCTTGTTCGTATCTGCCATGATTCATTCGGTTATCAATAACAGACAGCTCATCACGGCAAATCAGGAGATCGAGAGAATGTCAAATGCCGATTATCTTACCGGGCTGTTCAACCGACGCGGCTTCATGACTGAAGTAAGCAGAACGGTCTCAAATCCTGACAATTTCAATAAGTGGATCACGTATTTTACAGCTGATCTTGACGGACTTAAGAATATTAACGATTATTACGGTCACAACGAAGGTGATCTTGCTATCAAGTCACTTGCAAATGCTATTAAGACTTATGTCGGCAATTCAGGGTTCTGTGCGCGTTACGGCGGTGATGAGTTCGCTTTCGCCATTATAGGTGACACGCCTTTGGCCGGCAAGATCGGTATGATACGTGACATGATCAACGATATTATTCAAAAAGACAGTTCTGTCAGCAGTAAGAGATACCGTGTTAAGGCAAGTATCGGATGCGGTGAGATGATGATCGACGCCAATACGACAAATATAGACGCCATCACACATATTGCCGATGTCGAGATGTATAAAGACAAATATTCTAAGAGATGATCACCTGTTATCGATAGGGATGTATTCCTGTCTGTCCTGAACACACATATATGCCGGCCTTATGATCTTGCCCGCATTGTTGATCTCTTCGATCCTGTGCGCTGACCAGCCGGATATCCTCGCGATCGCAAACAGGGGAGTGTAGAGTTCTACGGGAAGTCCGAGCATAGAGTATACAAAACCGCTGTAGAAATCGATATTGGCAGATACGCCTTTGAAAATCTTCCTCTCTTTGGCAATCAGTTCGGCAGACAGCTTCTCTATCTTCGAATAGAACTTGAATTCGGCTACGCGATTCTTCTCGACAGACAGCTGCTCAACGAACTCTTTGAATATCAGAGCTCTCGGGTCGGAAATGGAATAGACGGCATGTCCGAGCCCATAGATTACGCCTGCTTTGTCAAAAGCTTCTTTGTGAAGTATCTTCTTGAGGTATTCCGCGATCTCATCATCATTATCCCAGTCACTGATATTCTTCTTGATGTCTGCAAACATCTTCATCGCCATTATGTTGGCACCGCCGTGCTTAGGTCCCTTAAGGGAACAAAGAGAAGCAGCCACAGAAGAATAAGTATCAGTTCCCGAGCTGGATACAACATGTGTGGTAAAGGTGGAATTATTGCCTCCGCCATGCTCTGCGTGAAGAATCAGAGCTATATCAAGTATCTTGGCTTCAAGCGGTGTAAATTTGGAATCCGGACGAAGCATATAAAGAATGTTCTCCGCTGTTGACAGATCATGCCTCGGTCTGTGGATGATAAATGATCCCTTATCATTGTAGTACTGCTTTGCCTGATAGCTGTAGACTGATATCAGAGGAAAGAATGCGATAAGTTCCAGCGACTGCCTGAGCACGTTGGCGATCGACAGATCGTTGCAGTTCTGATCATATGCGTAGAGATTGAGAACACCTCTTGCCAGATTGTTCATTATGTCATTGCTGGGCTTCTGCATTATTACATCGCGCACATAGTTCTTAGGCAGCAATGTTCTGAATCCTGCGAGCATGTTACAGAAGTCGGATAACTCTTTCTTGGAGGGGAGCTTGCCAAAAAGCAGGAGGAAGGAGGCCTCTTCAAATCCGTAATGATCATCCATCGGGTGGTTGGAAATAATATCCCTGACGTTGATGCCTCTGTAATACAGCTCACCGTCACACGGGACGGATTTGCCGTCAACATTACGGGACGCAACTATCTCGGAGACCTCTGTAAGTCCTGTAAGTACACCTTTGCCGTTGAGATCGCGTAAGCCTCTTTTAACATCAAATTTACTGTAAAGCTGCGGATCGATCTTCTCGTTCATGCAGTATTTTGCAAGAGCTTCAATGTCCGGAGTTACTTTTGAATATTTGTTGTATACGGGCATAGGGACCTCCTCAGATTAACAGTTATCCTAAAAATTATATAATAAATCAACTAAAAATGACATCTTGTAATTGGGGAATAAATATGGCAATTTAGTCGACTAAAGAATCAGATCAGAAAGCCGCCGTTCACGCCTATTATCTGTCCGGTAATATAAGAAGCGGCAGGGGACGCAAGGAAATAAACAGCATTAGCAATATCTTCTGCGGTGCCCAGTCTTCCGAGCGGAGTCTCATTCTTCAGCTCATTCTTGTCTTCATCAGAATAAGCTGACATCATGTCGGTCTCAACGACTCCGGGTGATACGGCATTTACCCTGATACCCGAAGGACCCAGCTCCTTGGCAAGTGATCTTACATAAGAATCGACAGCGCCTTTGGATGCCGCATACAGAGCTTCGCACGATGCTCCGGTCTGACCCCACATTGAAGATATCGCTATTATCACACCCTGCTTATTATGTATCATGGATGGGATAACGGCATTTGACACATTGAACAGCCCTCCGAAATTCGTATCCATCACACTTCTGTATTCATCTGTACCAAAATCCGTAGCAAGACCGGTAACGCTTATTCCGCTGTTGGATACGAGAACATCTACCGTTCCGTTTATTGATTCAGCATGTTCTACGGCTTCCTTCACACTGTCGCCATCCCTGACGTCACAGCGGATAGCAGTCATATCATCAGCGTTAGGCAAAGTATTCCTGTAAAAGTAGCTTACTCTCCATCCGTTAGACTTAAAAAGCAGGCAGACAGCCTTACCGATACCTCTTGAACCGCCTGTAACAAGAATGTGTCCCATAACCCCTCCTATGACCGTTTGTACTATTATGTACGATATTTATGGTTGTATGCAAGCGAAAATAATTTATAATCTATATGTTCATGAAAGCGAGGTTACAGATGTCAGATTCAGATGAGATCAAGATGAATGACAGCGGGATCGATAATGATATTATAGATTCCGAGGAATACAAAAGGGCTCTTGAGACTCTTAATTCCAAAAAGAGCGACAGAGTACGGAAGGTCAGGGATAAGAAGACCGTAAAAGAAGGGAAGAAGGATACATCTGCAAAGAAGTCTGATCCCGTTATCCCTGTTTGCATAATACTTGCTTTTTTTGTTCTTTTCGGGTCGCTGTTTTATTTTCTGCTGCCGTTGATGATGAATCCTGCAATGGATTTCACATATGAGGAATTCAAGGAGAGATTTGAGAACACTGCCGAATATCATGATCTTCTGTCGAATTTCGGTTTTGATCTGGGCGGTGTTAAGTATACAAACAACTCCGAGAGTTCGCTCTCGTTCAAGATTACCGATAAGAGCAGCTATCTTGATTATTTTGAGAAGAATATCAATCCCCAGTTCGGAGTGGCGATACAGGGACAGGCACGTAAGTTCGACGGCAAACTGACATTTATCAGAGCTATTGCGGAGTTCGATGACAGGATCAGCAACGTCAATGTAATGTCTCATTATTTCAGCACGGTATTCAACGCATTGTACAGGGACAGATCATCACAGCAGTGCTATGAGCTTGCAACACAGCTTCTGACTAACTTTAAGAAATCCGAGATCGATTATACTGTTGACGGCAAGTATGCATACAGGATCATATACGGTGCAGATACTTCGAGCAACATCGGATTCATCGGCCTGGAGATAATCCCTTCAAGTGCTGTCTGATCATTATTGCTCTTGATTTTAAAGGGAGATAAGACTATCCTATACACGTATCTTTAAACAGCCCGGCGAGACTGTAAGATTTACGGATAACTGAATAACAAGCTATAGGTGAATTTTACATACATGACCGGGATGATAATATCCCGGTCTTTTTATGCCGGCAGTGAAGCAGGAGAGATATTATGTCAGACAACGTCAAATCAGTGCTAATGGACGAAGCGGCTGTCAAAAGAGCGCTCGTCAGGATCTCTCACGAGATAATCGAACGCAACCAGGGCCTTGATAATGTTGCTCTTATCGGTATACAGAGAAGAGGTGTTCCGATGGCAAAGTTCATCAGGGATTATCTTAATGAGATCGAGGGAGTCAAGGTTCCTTTGGGTATCCTCGATATCACATTCTACAGAGATGACCTGTCGATGCTGGCAAGTCACCCGGTAGTTCACAGCACCGACATTCCGTTCAACGTCAACGGCAGCAAGATAGTTCTCGTCGATGATGTTCTGTTCACCGGAAGAACGATAAGGTCTGCTATTGACAATATTTTCGATATGGGAAGGCCTGACGAGGTGCAGCTTGCGATACTTATCGATAGGGGACACAGACAGCTTCCTTTCAGAGCCGATTATGTCGGCAAGAACGTGCCTACTTCGCTGTCTGAGAGAGTCGAAGTGGAGCTTGAGGAAGTTGACGGCAAGACACAGGTATTGCTGTGTGCAAGGGAGGTGGTCTGATGGGACTTAAGAATAAAGATCTCCTTGGAATGAAGCAGCTTACGGCAGATGAGATAATGGAGATACTTGATACTGCCAAGATGATGAAGATGGTCGTCGAATCAGGTAATAAGAAGACGACTCATCTGCAGGGCAAATCTATCGTTACCCTGTTCTACGAGAACAGCACACGTACGAGATTATCGTTCGAACTCGCTTCCAAGTACATGGGTTCGGCATCTGCCAATATCTCAACATCAGGCAGTTCTGTCAACAAAGGCGAGTCACTGCTCGATACCGCAAGAACTATCGATATGATGGGAACTGATATTATAATTATGCGCCATAACCAGTCAGGCGCGCCGCACTTCATTGCGCCTTATCTCAACGCTTCTGTTGTTAACGCAGGTGACGGTATGAATGAGCATCCCACCCAGGCGCTGCTTGATATGCTTACCATGTATGAGAGATTCGATACTTTCGAAGGGAAGAAGATAGCTATATGCGGTGATATCTACCACAGCAGAGTTGTGAGATCGAATGCGATCGGTCTTACCAAACTGGGCGCAAAGGTATCAGTTTACGGACCCAGGACAATGATGCCGATCGGTATCGAGGAAATGGGCGTAACAGTGGCTGACAGCGTCATTGACTGCTGCAGGGATGCCGACGCGGTAATGGGCCTGCGCGTACAGCTCGAGAGACAGAAGAGTTCACTGTTCCCGTCTGTATCCGAATACGCCAAATTCTATGCAATAACAAAAGAAGCACTTGCCTGTGCAAAGCCAGGGGCATTCCTGATGCATCCGGGTCCCTGTAATCACGGTGTGGAGCTTCCCACTGAAGTTTATGACTGTGATCAGTCAGTTATCAACCAGCAGGTAACAAATGGTGTCGCCGTAAGGATGGCTGTGCTTTACCTTCTCATGGCAAGGAGAAATGAATTATGAGATTGATATTGAAGAATTGCAATGTTATGGGCAAAGAGATCAGGGATATCTATATCTCTGACGGCAAGTTCTGCGCTCCATATGCTGAATCTGACGCTGACAGAGTGATCGATGTTAAGGGGAATCTCGTGACTCCGGGTCTTGTCGATATGCATGTCCATTTCAGAGAGCCGGGACAGGAATACAAGGAGAACATCGAGACAGGTTCCAAGGCTGCTGCAAGAGGCGGATTTACGAGCGTATGCTGCATGCCAAATACAAGTCCGGTCGTTGATAACGCCGCGATAGTAGAGAGCATTATCAAAAGAGCCGGTGATATCGGGCTGTGCAGGGTATATCCGATCGGTGCAGCCAGTAAGGGACTTAACGGGGAGGAATTATCCGAGATCGGCCTCATGAAAGAGGCAGGCATAGTTGCCGTATCTGATGACGGTAAGCCGATATCCACTGCAGGCTTCATGCGCAAGGTTCTTGAATACTGTGCCGATTTTGATGTGCCTGTATTGAATCACTGCGAAGATAAATCGCTGTCAGGCGGCGCGATGAATGAAGGACCGGTATCTACTTCAATCGGGATCCGCGGAATACCGTCCGCATCCGAAGATGTTATGATCGCCAGAGATATTATCATCGCTGAATATCTGGGACTTCCTGTACATCTGTGCCATGTAAGCACCAAAGGCGGTATGAGAATGATCAGGGAAGCAAAAGCCAGAGGCGTCAAAGTTACATGCGAGACGTGCCCTCATTACTTCACGCTTACTGATGAGAGCTGTGTCAACTACAGTGCAAATTACAAGATGCATCCGCCGCTCGGCACACAGGAAGATGTTGATGCCGTGATAGAAGCTATCGTTGACGGTACAGTAGATATGATAGTTACCGATCACGCGCCCCATCATCAGGATGAGAAAGAGATAGAATTCTCGCTTGCACTTAACGGCATCGTCGGACTCGAATCATCCTTCGCACTCTGCTATACATATCTTGTCAGGACAGGCAGGATATCGCTTGACAGGCTGATCGAAATGATGTGCCACAATCCCTCGGCACTTCTTAAGCTCGGCAGGGGCGGCATGAATATAGGAGATGACGCAGATCTCGCTGTTTTCGATGTGGAGAATGAGTTTGTATTTGACAAGAACAAGATGCTGACTAAGGGGAGAAATACACCTTATGACGGCTGGAAGTTGTATGGTGACACTCTTTATACGGTAATGGGAGGTAAGATTACATATGAGAAACTTTGCTGATGCACTTGTAAGGAAGATCGCAGCACTTGACAACCCCACAGTGATGGGCCTTGATCCCAAGCTGGAGTACATTCCGCAGTTCCTGATTGATGAAGCTGTGAATGAGTATCCGGATGATGCAGCCAAGGCTACGGCTCATGCCATCTGGCTCTTCAACAAAGCGCTTATTGACGCAGTGTATGATATAATTCCTGCCATCAAGCCTCAGCTTGCCTACTACGAGCTTTACGGAATCGAAGCTTTGAAAGTGCTTAACAAGACAATACAGTATGCTCAGAACAAGGGAATGCTCGTAATCGCCGACTGCAAGCGCAATGATATCGGAGCGACGTCAAATGCTTATGCAGAAGGCATCTTAGGCTCCACAGAGATCATCGACGGAACAAAAGTAAGTATGATGAACGCCGATTGCGCCACTGTCAACGGATATCTCGGAATAGACGGTATCAAGCCTTTCCTTGATGTCTGCGGCAGAGACGGCAAGGGGATATTTATTCTTGTAAGAACATCCAATCCTTCTGCAGGAGATCTTCAGGATCTCGAGCTTGGTGACGGCAGGAAAGTATATGAAGCAATGGCTTCTCTCGTTAATACATGGGGTGAGGATCTGATCGGCGAGGAAGGATTCTCGTCAGTCGGCGCTGTAGTTGGTGCCACGTGGCCTGAGCAGGCTGTTGAAGCGCGTAAGCTGATGCCTCACAACCTGATTCTTGTGCCGGGTTACGGTGCACAGGGAGCAGGCCCGGATGCCGCTGTAGCTTCATTTACGGCCGACGGTAAGGGTTCGATCGTGAATGCATCGAGAAGTCTCATGTGTGCATGGAAGAAGAGAGAAGATCTTGATCCATCTGACTTTGCCAAAGCAACGCGTGATGAGGCAATCGACATGAGAACAAAACTCAACAATGCATTGAAGGACCGTAAATACGTATGAATCAGGAATACACTTGTAAAGTCATAAAGCGCGTGATGCTTACATCCGATACTGCATATCTTACGATCGGCTGTGATGATATTGCCGGAAGGGCAGTTCCCGGACAGTTTGTGAATGTATCATGCTCCGGGTTCCTCAAGAGACCTTTCGGAATTGCAAGCGTTGACAAGGTTAACGGTACATTCTGCATCGGCATTAAGATCGTCGGTGAAGGTACAAAGGAGCTTGCTTCTATCGAAGAGGGAAGCACCATAAACGTACTCGGACCCTTGGGAAACGGCTTTGATCTCAGAGTGTCTGATTCGTTCATACTTGTCAGCGGCGGAACAGGAGTTTTCCCTGTTAACTTCGCGTATGAGACACTCAGAGATTCCGGGAAGAAAGTTACCATGGTACAGGGCTTCAGAGACAAGTCGCAGGTGTGTCTTACGTGTGATGATTATATCGTTACAACTGATTCCGGTGATTACGGTATCAAAGGCACCTGCATTGCAGGCTTGGATACACTGTCCCCGGATGATAATACTGTCGTATGCTGTGTCGGTCCTATTCCTATGATGAAGGCTGTTGGTAACTGGGCAAAGGACCGGGGACTGCGCTGTTATATATCAATGGAACAGCGGATGGCCTGCGGTATCGGAATATGCCTTGTCTGCGTATGCAAGGTAAAGGCTGAGGAGGAAGGCATTCCTTTTAATCACGTCAGGTGCTGCAAGGATGGTCCTGTTTTCGATTTTGAGGAGGTGATCCTGTGAGCAGATTGTCTGTAAAAGCCGGTAATGTTGAGCTTAAGAGTCCTTTGATCCTCGCTTCGGGAACATGTAATTTCGGGCATGAATTAGCTGAATTTTATGATCTGTCAATACTCGGCGGACTGTCATCAAAGGGATTGACGATAAAGCCAAGATTAGGCAACGAAGGAGTCCGTGTTGCAGAGACAGCTTCCGGAATGCTCAATTCAGTCGGGCTTCAGAATCCCGGTGTGGATTTTTTCATCGAGCACGATCTTGACTATATGAGATCACTCAACACATGTGTGATCGTAAATGTTGCCGGTCATTCTTTTGATGATTATATGGCTATGATCGACAAGCTCGATCCCCACAAGGATAAGATCGATGCACTTGAGATCAATCTGTCATGTCCGAACGTTAAGGCAGGATGCATGAGCATAGGTACTGATCCTGCACAGATCCGCGAGATCGTATCCGCCATGAGACAGAGGACTGAATTGCCATTATGGATCAAATTAACTCCTAATGTAACTGATATCAAGACCATGGCCCTTGCTGCGCAAAGTGCAGGAGCGGATGCTGTTGTTCTTATCAATACATTACTCGGTATGGTTATCGACATCAGAACGAGACGACCTGTACTTCACAACAATACGGGTGGTTATTCCGGTCCTGCCATCAAACCCGTGGCTGTAAGGATGGTTGCCGAATGTTCTCAGGTTCTTGATATACCCGTTATCGGCTGCGGCGGTATTATGAACTATAAAGATGTGATCGAATTTATGATAGCGGGTGCATCTGCCGTTGAGATAGGAACCGCAAGCCTTATCCATCCTTCGTGTCCTGTCGATATAACAAAAGATCTCGAACAGTATTGCGAAGATAATCAGATCCGTCTGTCCGAACTTACCGGTACTCTGAAGCTGTGGTGAACGTATGAATCTCAGAGAACTTAAGACAGGGAAGAGGGCCGTAATCAGGAGCGTTGAAGGGGAGGGTGCGTTAAGACAGCATCTCCTTGACATGGGAGTAATCCCGGATGCTTATATAACTGTAGTCAAATATGCCCCGATGGGTGATCCCGTAGAGGTCAGGCTTTATGATTACGAATTAACCCTGAGATTGTCTGAAGCAGAACGTATTATTGTCGAGCCGGTTGAATCGTCCGAGCATCATGAACACGGTGTTCAGACTGAATTTGCAAAGACCGAACACCCGGGTCTTGGTGAGGGAGGAAGGTTCCATCCCAAAGGCTCCGGTAATCCGCTTCCCGCCGGAACTAAACTTACTTTCGCGCTGGTGGGTAATCAGAATTGCGGTAAGACCACCTTGTTTAATGCTTTGACGGGTTCAAATCAGAGAGTGGGTAATTTCCCCGGTGTAACTGTTGACCGCAAAGACGGTGTTATCACCGGACATCCCGATACGCTTGTAACTGACCTGCCGGGCATATATTCCATGTCTCCGTACAGCAATGAAGAGGTTGTATCCAGAGACTTTGTTCTCAATGAGAAGCCCAAAGCGATAATCAATATCGTAGATGCAACCAACATCGAACGCAATCTTTATCTCACCTTGCAGCTTCTGGAGATGGATATACCCATGGTCGTAGCGCTCAACATGATGGACGAGCTCAGATCAAATGGCGGAAGCGTTGACGTCAACACGCTTGAGGCTCAGCTCGGCGTTCCGGTTGTCCCGATTTCAGCTGCAAAGAATCAGGGAATCCAGGAGCTGATAGATCACGCGATACACATAGCAAAGTATCAGGAGAAGCCCGGAAGACAGGATTTCTGTGATGAGAACGATCATGGAGGAGCTGTCCACAGATGTATCCATTCTCTTACTTATTTCATTGAGGATCATGCCAAAAAGAATAATATTCCAGTGTTATTCGCGATCAATAAGACCATCGAAGGTGACAAGCTCATATCAGACAGACTCGGTCTTGATGATAACGAGCTCCAAACTGTTGAACATATGATCATGCAGATGGAGACTGAGCGCGGACTTGACAGAACGGCGGCAATTGCCGAGATGCGTTTTGCTTTTATAAGGAAAGTCTGTTCGCAGACATTCCGCAAGCCCAAACTCAGCAAAGAGCGCAGGCGCAGTGAGAGTCTTGATAAGATCCTTACCGGCAAATACACCGGTATTCCCGCATTCATCCTGATAATGGCATGTATATTTCTCCTGACGTTTAACGTGATAGGCAAATTCTTTCAGGATGTTATCGAGCTTGGAGTCAACAAGCTGACTGTGTTGACCGACACGGCACTGACGAATGCACATGCCAATTCATTCATTCACGGTCTTGTCATTGAAGGTATTTTCTCAGGTGTCGGAAGCGTACTCAGCTTTCTGCCGATCATAATCACACTGTTTTTCTTCCTGTCCATACTTGAAGATACGGGATATGCAGCGCGTATCGCTTTTGTCATGGACAGGCTTCTGCGTAAGATCGGACTGTCGGGCAGAAGCATTGTTCCTATGCTGATAGGCTTCGGATGCACTGTTCCGGCAGTTATGGCCACAAGGACGCTTCCCAGCGAAAGGGACAGAAGGATGACCATACTTCTGACTCCGTTCATGAGCTGCACCGCAAAGCTTCCCATATATGCATTCTTTGTTGATGCCTTTTTCCCCGAATACGGCGGATTTATAATGGTGGGACTGTATCTGCTCGGAATCCTTACCGGTATTATAGTTGCACTGTTCTACCGCAATACACTGTTCAAGGGTGAAGCGGTCCCTTTTGTAATGGAACTTCCCAATTACAGACTTCCAAAAGCAGGCAATGTTTACAGGCTGCTTAAGGATAAAGCCTGGGATTTTATTCGCCGCGCATTCACGATCATACTCGTTGCCACGATCCTGATCTGGCTTCTTAGAAGCTTTGATTTCAGCTTCAGGATGGTCGAGGATTCCCACGACAGTATTCTGGCTGTCATCGCAGGCTTCATAGCGCCCATATTGGCTCCATTAGGCCTCGGTGACTGGCGGATAGTAACATCACTCATAACAGGCTTCATCGCCAAGGAGAGCGTCGTATCGAGTTTGAATGTACTGTTCGGTGAGAGTGTTGCAGGTGCAATAACTCCTCTGGCAGCTATGTCATTACTCGTATTCTCGCTTCTTTACACGCCCTGCGTTGCCGCGATCGCTTCAATAAGAAGGGAAATGGGTGCCAAATGGGCTGCAGGTGTCGTAATCTGGCAATGTGTTGTTGCATGGCTCATATCATTTGCGGTATATTCGGTCGGAAGTCTTCTCTGAAGATCAACAATTTTCAATTTATTTATAGATATTCACCGTTAATACACAGTGATAATGGTATAATTAATTGTACTAATTTTGAGGAGTAAGATATGATCAACCGTATTATTTCAGACCTGTTTAAGACAAATGCAGTCAGAGTGGCACCCGCAGACGAGCCTTTCTGGTATACATCAGGCAAATTAGGACCTTTCTACTGTAATACACACTTTCTGCTTCATGACGAAGAGATAGCAAATGAGGTTCTCAAATTCATTGAGAAGAGTATTGCCGACGATAAGCTGACGGCTCCTAAGGAGATCTTTGGAGTTCTTTACGGACTTTACCATGTATCTCCTTCATACAGGAATGTTATTGACTCGATAGTAGAGGCAGCGAAGGGATTTGATTTTGATATTATTTCGGGCGGTGAGAGAAGGGATTTCATCTTCTCTATGGTTCCCGCTTATATCCTAGGCAAAGCTCATCTCACCATATATAAGGACCTTACGGCAGTATACAGCACCTCCGATTTCCGCGAGACGGTAAATGCCGGCAACGTAGTTCTTAAAGGCAAGACCACGCTTCACATTGCTGACCTTATCACTGAAGCATCAAGCTATGAGCGTGCCTGGGTTCCGGTTCTCAACATCCAGGAGGTCGGTATTGATAATACCATCGCTGTTGTTGACAGACACCAGGGCGGTGAGGAGAGACTCAGGTCTATGGGCATAGGAATGACTACCCTTGCCGGCATTGACAAGGATCTTTTTAACGAAGCACTTGCACAAGGCATCATCGATCAGGCTCAGTTCGATCTTGTTATGAGCTTTCTTGCAGATCCCGATAAGTATATGAGAGATTTTATCGCTGCGCATCCTTCTTTTATCGAAGAGCAGATCGCGCTCGGCGGCAAGAATAAAGAAAGAGCAGAACTTGCAAGGTCGAAGGGTTACTGCTGATAGGAGTTTATTTACATGTGGTTTGATGAATCAATTATTTACCAGATATATCCTCTGGGTTTATGTGACGCGCTCAAAGGCGGAACGCCGGATGAGCACAAGATACTTAAAGTGATCGAATTTATACCTCACATTAAGAAGCTCGGTGCTACCTGTGTATTATTCAATCCGTTGTTTGCAAGTGATTATCACGGTTATGATACGAAGGATTTTCTCACCGTTGATCCCAGACTCGGGACAAATGAAGATCTTAAGACAGTTTGCAAGGCGATCAAGGATGCCGGCCTCAAGATCATGTTCGACGGTGTATTTAATCATGTAGGACGCGGCTTCTGGGCCTTCAGGGATGTACAGGAGCACAAATGGGATTCTGCATACAAAGACTGGTTCAAGATCTCATTTGACGGCAATTCCAACTATAATGACGGTTTCTGGTATGAAGGTTGGGAAGGTCATTTTGAACTTGTTAAGCTCAACACATGGAACGGCGAGGTCCGTGACCATATATATCAAGTGATGAAGAACTGGGTATCCGAGTATGACATAGACGGACTGAGACTGGATGTGGCTTATTGCCTCGATGCCGATTTCCTCAAAGCTCTCAGATGGTATGCAGGACAGGTCAAGGAGGATTTTGTGCTCCTTGGCGAGACTCTGCACGGTGATTACAATCGTTGGATGAATGACGAAGCGTGTCACAGTGTCACCAATTATGAATGCTACAAAGGGTTATATTCCAGCTTCAACAGCGGCAACATGTTTGAGATAGCACATTCTCTTAACCGTCAGTTCTCCGATGAGCCGTGGAGCCTCTATACCGGCAAGCATCTGCTGTCATTTGCGGATAATCATGATGTTACCAGAGTTGCTACTATCCTGTCTGATAAGAAGCACCTCAAACCGATATACGGAATGGTATTCGGAATGCCGGGTGTCCCTTCAATATATTACGGAAGCGAGTGGGGCATTGAAGGTGACAAGCATTGGGGCGATGAGAGCTTAAGGCCTTCTTTGGATAAGCCGGAATGGAACGGATTGTCTGATTTCATTGCATCGCTTGCGAAGGCTAAGGCCTCATCCGATGCTTTGAATTATGGCTCGTATAAGAACATATTGATACAGCCTAAGCAGTTGATTTTTGAGAGGCGCACAGGTAGTGAGAGAGTCCTTGTGGCAATTAACGCGGATTCAAATGAATTCCGTGCTCATTTCGATGCGCAGTGCGGAAGAGCGACAGATATGATAACCGGAGAACTCCATGATTTTGGAGGCGGTTCGTTGATGGAGCCTTATTCCGTTCATTTCTGGAAGTGTGAATGATATGAATGACAATGACATCAGCTTGATCCTGGAAGCGGCATTATCCGGCAAAGCAGATTTTGCGGAAGTTTATCTTGAAGAAGAATCGACAAGGGGCGTATCTCTCCTGAACGGCAAAGTGATCAGGGCAGGTACGGGTGCCGGTGCGGGAATAGGCATAAGGATCATGCAGGGAACTAACAGTGTTTATGTATATTCCAATAATCTTGAGACATCTTCGCTCATACATATGGCAAAAGAAGCGTCACAGGCATTGGCAGGGTCTTCTGACTATGGTCAGATCGTACTTGGCGAGCTTTGCAAAACATCTCCAAGCATGGTCAGTATCGATCCGGATTCAATACCCAAATCCGATACTGTAGAGATCCTCAAGCAGGCCGCTTCATTTGCGCTTGATTACGATCCTCTCATCACTCAGGTCACGGGCGGCTATAATGCATCCTCCAAAACAATCAGAGTTGTTAACTCCAGGGGCGTTAACAGGGAAGAGACGAAGAAGAGGATCCGCCTGTCCATGGAAGCTATCGCTACAAAGGGCAATGAGAAACAGACCGGCCGGGTATCACCCGGAACGCAGCGTGGATACGAGTTTATCAATGAATATCCGGTAATAGATAAGGTAAGGGAATGCTGTGATACAGCAATAAGAATGGTCAATGCAGGATATGCACCATCAGGCAAGATGCCCGTGATCATTTGCAACGGTTTTGGCGGAGTTATTTTCCATGAAGCATGCGGCCATGCCCCGGAGGCTTCATCTGTAGGTATAGGCAGCTCATGCTTCACCGGTAAGCTCGGAGAACAGATAGCATCTTCTGTAGTATCTGCAAGGGATAATGCAAGGATTGAAGGAGAGTGGGGATCTTATTATACTGACGACGAAGGAAATGAATCCTCCGACCTTCTTCTTATCGAGAACGGCATCCTTAAGAACTATCTTATTGACGAACTCGGATCAAGGCGTATGGATATGCCTGTTACGGGATGCGCCAGAAGGGAAGACTATACTTTCGCGCCGACATCGCGCATGAGCAATACATATATCGAGAACGGAACATCAACTCCTGAAGAGATAATCGCAGCAACAGAGGAAGGCCTGTACTGTACACAGATGGGCGGTGGGTCAGTCGATACTGCAACGGGCGAGTTCAATTTCGCAGTGAACGAAGCTTACATGATCCGAGGAGGCAGGATAGCGGAGCCGGTGAGAGGCGCAACGCTTATCGGCAAAGGTCCCGAGATACTCATGAACATCGATATGGTAGGCAATGACCTTGCCTTGTCTGCAGGCGTCTGCGGCGCAACGTCGGGCAACGTTCCGGTTACCGTAGGGCAGCCTACTATCAGAGTCTCTTCGATCCTTGTAGGCGGAAGGGAGGAATGATTCGATGAATATTGATGATGTTAAAGTTATTATAAAGGAATTGATAGACAAAGCAAAAGATTACGGCTTTGATGAAGCATCGGCATCTTACAGCGATCACGAATCAATGAGTGTCGATATACTCAACGGTGAAGTATCATCATATGAGAACAGCAGGGATTCCGGGATCACGTTCAAAGGCCTCAAGAACGGCCAGATGGGTGCATGTTCAACTAATATCATAAACGGCGATACCGTATCATATCTTCTCCGCGGAGCGATGGAGAACTGCGAAGTGCTTGATGATGAGGACCCTGATTTTATCTACTGCGATCCCGATCATAAAGACCTTTATTTCTCACAGATGTCGGGAGCTTACGACAAGAATACTTACGGGAAGTTTAAAGAACTTGGACTTGCTATCGAGAAGGCAATACTGGATCTTGATCCGGCCGTCAAGCAGGTTGATTATCTGTCCCTCGTATGTTCCAGAGGTCCTGTCATCATGATGAATACAAAAGGGCTTACGGCTTATACCGATGAGGATGGTGTGTCCTTGTATGCAGGTGCAAGAGCAGAGCGCGACGGGGTAGTTAAAAGCGGCGGTCATTACTGGATCGGCAAGGATATAGATGACTTCGATCTTAACAGTTTTGTTGATACCGTCAGCGATAATCTTCTTACTAAATTCGGAGCATCTTCAGTCGCTTCAGGATCATATGATGTAGTGTTCAAAAATGAAGCTTTTGTCTCTTTGTTCAAGGCTTTCTTTGGCAACTTCTCATCATACAGCATGCAGAAAGGCTTATCTCTGCTGGCAGGGAAGGTTGGAACAAAGATAGCTTCTGATATCTTTACGCTTAAAGAGATCCCGATGTATGAGAAGGCTCTTACAAAGATACCTTTCGATGCTGAAGGTGTGTTGACATATGATAAGGCAATAATTGATAACGGCATATTCGAGACGGCTTTGTATAATCTTAAGACAGCCAACAAAGAGAACAGACAGTCGACCGGCAACGGCTTCGGTGGCGGTATAGGTGTATCCAATCTTGTTGTAACGCCGGGTTCGCTTGGATTTGACGAGCTGTTGACCAAGGCGGGCTCAGGCCTTATCATTACCGAAGTATCCGGCCTTCACGCAGGTGTAAATGCGATAAGCGGTGATTTCTCGTTGCTGGCGGAGGGATTTGTTATCACAGAAGGGAAGAGGGGAAGACCTGTAGAACAGATAACCATATCCGGCAATTTCTATGAGCTTCTCAATAAGATCGCTGATATCGGTTCGGATGTTATAAATGTTCCCGGAGCCAGAGGCGAATTCTTCTGTCCGTCAATACTTGTAACAGATATGAGTATTGCAGGAGATGAATAAATTATTATAATAAAATACAGCTTATAAGAAAGGTGTGGTATTAACATGAATATAGACACAAAATGTGTACAGAGCGGTTACAGACCCGGCAATGGAGAACCGAGACAGCTTCCTATCTATCAGAGCACGACATGGAAGTATTCCACCTCTGAGGAGATGGGCAAGTTATTTGATCTGGAGGCATCAGGTTATTTCTATACAAGACTCCAGAATCCTACAAATGACGGTGCAGCTTCCAAACTCTGCGAGATGGAGGGCGGTGTTGCGGCAATGCTTACTTCATCAGGGCAGGCTGCTAATTTCTATGCCGTATTCAATATATGTGAATGCGGGGATCATTTCATCTCATCGTCTTCGATCTATGGCGGAACATATAATCTTTTTGGTGTATCAATGAAGAAGATGGGCATCGAGTGCACATTCGTTGATCAGGATCTTCCTCTTGAAGAACTCCAGAAGTATATCAGACCTAATACAAAATGCATCTTTGGTGAGACGATTACTAATCCGACTTGTACAGTCCTTGATTTTGATAAATTTGCAAAGCTTGCGCACAATAACGGAATCCCATTGATCGTAGATAATACTTTTGCTACACCGATCAACTGCAGACCTATTGAACACGGTGTCGATATCGTTACTCATTCAACAACCAAGTATATAGACGGTCATGCATCGAGTGTCGGCGGTGCGATCATCGATTCAGGTAATTTTGACTGGATGGCAAGTGCTGATAAGTTCCCGGGTCTTACGACTCCGGATGAATCATATCATGGTCTTACATATGCTACAGCTTTCGGCAAGGGCGCTTATATTACAAAGGCAACAGCTCAGCTCATGCGCGATTTCGGTTCTATCCAGGCCCCGCAGAACGCTTATTATGTCCAGATCGGCCTCGAGTCGCTCTCTGCCCGTATGGAAAGGCACTGCAGGAATGCTAAGAAAGTAGCTGAATTCCTTGCAAATAATGATAAGATCGCATGGGTACATTATTCAGATCTTGAGGGCGATAAGTATCATGATCTCCAGCTGAAGTATCTTCCCAAGGGTTCTTGTGGTGTAATGTGCTTCGGCATCAAGGGCGGACGTGAGCAGTCCATCAGGTTCATGGATTCCCTTAAGCTTATTAGTATCGTTACGCATGTAGCAGATGCCAAAACATGTCTTTTGCATCCTGCAAGCCATACACACAGACAGCTTACTGATGATCAGCTTCGCGAAGCAGGCGTTGCTCCTGACCTCATCAGGTTGTCAATTGGCCTTGAAGATGCAGATGATCTTATCGAGGATATCAAGCAGGCACTTGATAAAATCTGATAAATAATAACCGGATAAATCAATTTTTCTTAAGAGCAGACATTAATATTTGTCTGCTCTTATATATTATGAATGCCAAGATCAGATCAAATATAATTCTGACAGCAGCCGCCAGGAAATTATTATCAGTAAAGCTCCAAACAAAAAAGAACATATAGTCAAATGTGTGAGCTATAAAGATATAAAGTGTGTAACGTCCTATTACGACAAAAGGTTTTGATATGATCTTCAGCTTAGTAAAATAACAACACAGACTGCAAACAAAGACAGTACCTGCTATTGCAGTAATATGACAGACAGGAAATAGCGGATAACGTCTGCCGGCTATCTCCAGATATGTTCCGGTAAAGTAAACTATAACAATAAAAGACAGGATCCAGATTATAAGAAAACCTATGATAACCCTGAGATCAGTGATCTTCAACTTTGGCAGAATATATTTCCCGAATAAAATGAATGGTATGATAAGAAATACTACTTCCAATGACATTGGAAGACCAAAACCGGCTTTTATGGTAAAAAAGCCAAAAACAAACAAAAACGAACAAATAAGCACGTTTGTTTGTTTTTGAAATTTCAGATGTAAATAATCGATGATAACAGATGCATAAAACAGAACGAAAATAAACCACAGCATGCTGACAGAACTTATGTGAAATAAGCCAATATCATAATCGGCTCCAGGACAGAACAGTAAAGCTATAAGATGATTTACGATAAAATCAGACAAAACAAGAGTATCCAGATTATATAGCAGATCAACAAATGTAATTATCAGATAACAGACAAGAGCCGGTATGATAAGATGTCTGAATCTTTTATAAAGATTAGATTTGAAGGAATCATAATTATCAGAGAATTTGAATGTCATTCCATACAGAATAAAAAAAAGCGGCATATGGAAAGAGAATATTATACCGCGAGTTAATACCTGCGCCGGCGTAATATGTATGGAATGTGCGAATATTACCAGAAGGATTCCCAGTCCTTTGGCACAATCAATCCATTCGATCCTTTTATTCGCTTTAACATCCATATTCGGATTATATAATAAAAACTACCTCTTCTCAATTCACCAAAATTGTAATTATACCGAATTAGATGTTATGCAAAATCCGGCTTACAGGGTCTTCACCATCAACGGATCATTCATTATAACGGACTTCAGTCTTACCTCTGACTTTGAGAGTAACCGTAAATACCAGTCTGATAATGAGCATTAAGACAACGACACCAATCATGTCTATCGCAACGTCAACGATCGATCCGCTCCTTCCGGTAACAAATAATTGATGATACTCATCAACAACGGCATTCAATATACAGAACCATGTCGTAAAGATAATACACATCTCATTGTCTGACTTGATTATCTTAACGCTGCTTTCCGAATAAGATGTCTCGACCGAGATCTTATTTGTGTTATAGATCGCCGAGTATGTCAATACTGACAACATCAGAAATTCGAACACATGTGCGCCTTTGCGGACAATGTCCTCATTAACGGATCCTCCGAATAACCTGGTCAGCATTCTGGCTATCATGGACGATGTCTCTGTTGATTCATCGGCATGCTGATGCGAGAAATAGAATATCATGACAACGCAGGCAATCGTCAGTATCCAGAAGAATACTGCAAGAACTGCATTAAGTTTGTTAAGATGTCTGATATTCTTGTTGATCATGATCAGATTTTATCATATCTTCCTTTGTATTTCATAGCGCGCTCGATATCACGCTTGGCATCCTGTTCGCCAATCGCATCACGCTTGTCATAATTCTTTTTACCGCGGGCAAGCCCTATCTCGAATTTGACCTTACTGTCCTTGAAATAGCACTTGGTCGGCACAAGTGTAAGCCCGTCGAGCTTTGTCTTTGAGAACAGTCTGATTATCTCCTTCTTATGCATCAGGAGCTTACGGTTACGCATCGGGTCGAGATTATATCTGTTACCGTTCTCATACGGACTGATATGTACGCCAATAAGCCACAATTCGCCTTCCTTGATCTGACAATAGGAGTCTTTGAGGTTGACCTTACCTGCCCTCAGGCTCTTAACTTCCGTGCCTGAGAGTACTACACCGCACTCATATTTATCATCAATAAAGTAATCATGATACGCTTTACGGTTCTCTGCGATTACTTTGATACCCTTTACAATTGCCATATATTATTCCTGTTTGTCTAATTAAATCTTAATGAGGGTTTGGCGTTAAGATCCATACCCGCTCTGCTTCCGTTAATATACTCGTAATAACCGCAACTTGCAATCATTGCAGCATTATCGGTACACAGATCCAGTCTCGGATAATAAAGATCAAGGCCTGATCTGACCTTTTCTTCATCGAACATCTTCCTGATAAAAGAATTAGCCGACACGCCTCCGGCCAGACATATCTTCTTTATGCCGGTCTCCTCCACCGCGCGCATCGTACGTGACAGCAGATACTTTGCAATGTGATGCTGATAGCTGGCAGTAAAGTCCTTTATGTTGATATCAGTGCCTTTCATCTTCGTCTCATTGATTATATTCAGTGCATTTGTCTTTATGCCCGAGAAGGAGAAATCAGTCCTGTTCTCAGTCTTGGGAACAGAGAACCTAAAGGCATTAACATCTCCTCCCTGACCTGCCTTATCCATCTTGGGACCGCCGGGATAACCGAGCCCTATAACCCTCGCGATCTTATCGAAAGCCTCTCCTGCCGCATCATCCAGCGTCCTCCCTGCTATCTCAAGATCACAATAATCATTGACCTTGACGATCATGGTATTGCCGCCGCTTACAAGAAGAGTCAGGAACGGCGGTTTAAGACCTTCAAAACAAAGGTAATTAGCTGCGATATGGCCTTTCAAGTGATTAACCGGGATAAGCGGTTTGCCTGACACGAGTGCAAGCCCTTTCGCGCAGTTAACGCCTACGAGCAAAGCCCCTACAAGACCGGGACCGTATGTAACGGCGATGCCGTCAATATCAGACAGCTCAAGACCTGCATCTGACAGAGCCTTGCTTACCGTAGCAGACACGCTGTCCACGTGCATCCTTGACGCGAGCTCAGGAACTACTCCCCCGAACTGCATATGGAAGTCGGCCTGCGACGCAATAACATTAGACTGAATGATCCTTCCGTCTGCAACAACTGATGCAGCTGTCTCGTCACATGAGCTCTCAATACCGAGAATAAGCGTCTTACTTTCCATTACCTCTCCTCCCTTGCAAAGAAAGTCTTCAGGAAGTGATTAACTGCATCTCTATATTCGTGGCTGTTGATCTTATATTCCTCCAGATAACCCGCACCGGATATCATTGTCGCCTGTGTCAGATTGGATGACAGCCTGTTGCGTTCATTGATTATCTGATTGATCCTGTCGGCACCTATGAAAGTATCGTGACCGCCGTATATTATACATACAGGTATCGGAAGTCTCGAGATCGCCGAAGCCAGATTAACCTCACTCTCGCCTGACGAGATCCTGATGGCATACGGAACAAAATACTGTGTTATGAATCCCATAAATTCCCTCGATGCAACGATAGGCTTGATATAGTCATCCGTACTCTTGGCAGGTGAATCAAGAATAATGCCGGTAATATAAGATCTGTCGAATCCGAGCTCCTGGATCTCCTTGCTGTATTTCTTGAACTCCGTCTCGGGAACATCAGCCGGAGGAAGGTTGTTATATGCGATTATCGTAGAAGAACACCCGCTCCCTATTCCGTACAGGATGACGTCAGTCGTTACGGAGATCTGGTTTACTATCTTGATCGCTCCTAATACATCCTGCCACTCCAGATATCCGTATCCGGATATATCACCGTTGGAGCCTCCGCTGTTGCGCTGGTCAAAAAGGAAAACGTTATATCCGGAATTGAGCCAGTCCTCGATCATATCGATCATTGTTACCCCGAATGGCAGTCTGTTGGATCCGGTATCATGAACAACGATTATGGTTGTTACAGGGTTCTTTGTCTTGAAGAACCATCCCGACAGGTGCGTCTGTCCGTCAGCAGACTGAAAGCTGCAGTTACTGTATGACGGCAGTATATTCGAAGGAACGTTGGTGACATAGTTCCTCTCTATGTTCATAAGCCTGTTGGCCGAAGTGACGGTAAGAACGATCATAACGATCAATATGGCTGCAATGATACTCAAGATCAATGCAAATCTTGTTATAAAGCTGTGAGAGCTTCTCTTCTTCCTTTTGGGTTCCTGATAAATATAACTCATAATTGCTTACAGCATCTTTTTCTTCTTCATGATAATAATACTTGCGACCAGACTTATCACGGCAGCAGCTGTAAGGATTATAAACGGTACCGGATTATCTGCAAATCCCGTATCCCATGGCATGGGACAGTTCTGACCGAAGAAGCTCCCTATAAGGTCAGGTATTGTCAGACAGATCGTGGCTGCAGCCAGCACCTTCATTATGGAATTCAAATTGTTATCGATTATCGAGCTGTACACATCAAGTGTGCCGTTGACGATATTGGCATATATCGTAGCCATCTCATGTGCCTGCTTGTACTCGATAACTACATCTTCAAGCAGATCCTCATCTTCATCGTAGAGCTTGACAGTCCTGCCTCTCATAAGCTTCTCAAGCACACCCTCGTTGGATTTGAGGGATGATGTGAAATAAATGAGTGATTTAGCCAGAGCAAGGAGCTTATACAGATCGTTATTGCTTATTGATTTGGCAAGTTCATTCTCGGCTACCTCAAGTGTCTTGTCGATGAACCTCAGCAATCTCAAATAGTCCTTAGCAACAGCGTAAAGGATCTGTATAGTAAATCTTGTTCTGAAAGGTATATATAGATCTCTGATCCTGTTCTCGATAAACTGATCAAGAATGGGAGTCTTCCTCAGCGACACAGTTACAATATGCTTATCGGCAAGTATTATGCCGAGAGGTGCCGTCTCATATCTTGTGATATCATTCTCCCTCTTTGTATAAGGAGTATCGATAATGACAAGGACATGACCTGAATCATCATCGAAGTCGATACGCGGTCTCTCCTCTTCATCCAAAGGATATCTGAGGAATTCCTGAGGAATACCAAGCTCTTTCTCTACCCTCTCGATCTCTGCTTCAGTCGGGGAATACAGGTCTATCCACGAATCCGGAACGATCTTATCAGATTCCTTGACCCTGTATATAGAGCGGGTGCCGATCTGCTTATATTCTTCTGACACATAAATATTAAGCATTCACACCTCCCGCAAATTATATACCTTCAGAATCTTATCGATTTTATCATCTTTTGCAAGTGGTCTCAAGTGGGACGGCACCAAGTGATGCCTTTTTAATTAATGCCTGTCGAACCGAAGCCGCCTCCTCTGTTCTCTCCTATACCGGCAACAGATTCGACGATCACAGGCTCGCAGTACTCAACCTTTGCAAATACCATCTGCGCAACGCGGTCACCTTTGCGGATTATATATGTTCCGTGTTTGCATCCCTTGTCGTCCAACGTGAAAGGTGACTCAGGCGACGCGTCTTCGCGCAAGGATGCGTTATAGATAATGACGTTGACTTCATCTCTGTATCCGCAGTCGATCGTTCCGGGTGAATTCGGAACGCGGAGCGGTGTTTTGTACGATATTCCGCTTCTGGGTCTTATCTGAACTTCATAACCGTACGGGATAGCCATCTTAAGTCCGGTAGGAACAAGAACTGACTTGCCGGGTTCTACTGTTACGTCTTCCGCGGCATAGATATCCATTCCCGCATCGCCGTTATTGGCATACTTCGGAATTACCGCATCTTCTCTGCATTTCTCAATATAAAGACCTGTCTTATCTGACATTGCACACCTCATTACAGGAAAGTTTTGTTGACGATAACGTTGTATCCGAGATCGCATATCTTCATTGCAGTCTCGTATGATATGTAATTCTTGGCCTTACCGTAAATTGCCGACGAACAGTCATAAGACCGCGGTACGATCCTCACTTTATCATCCATGTTACGGCCGCTCATCTCCCACTTGCTCTTATCGAAACACCTTTTGCACTTCACTTCATTGCCGCCGACAGCACAAAAATCAGACTGCATCCACAAGATATCACCCTCGGCCTGGAGAAAAATATTTGTACGGTAAGGACTGTTCTTAAGGATCTCCAGGAGCTCGCCTTCCGACAGTTCATAAGACAGCCCGACTGTATCACAATGCTTTGCCGCATATCCGTATGTCACCGTATTATAGACATTAGCTCCCGGTGATAATATATGATAAACACCGAGTTCTTCGAGATATTTGTCTCTTCCGTGGATCCTGCTGTCCATATAGTAAGCAAACCTGTCGCCCAAAGCCGCATAAAGCTCTTTTGCAACCGATAACATAAGTTCGTGAGTCCTGTCATGGTACAGATCAGGCATTATCAGGCACAGCTCGCGGTCAGCGGACAATATGAACTTGATGATCTTCTCCCTGACTGATTTGATTCCGAGCTCAAAAACGCTGAATGCATAAAGATCTGTTCCGGCTTCTATCATATTCAGATTATCCTTGATGCAAGGATATGTATACATAGTCCTGATATTACCGCCCAACCATTCAGTATCCACACTTTCAGGAGGCACGAATTCGGCCATAAGAGCGCGTTCGTACTTATAATCTATCTCGCTAATCAACTGATCCGCAACGCCTCTCCTGAGCTCATTTATGAGGCTTACAGGGCACTTCACCGTATCCTCACCGGTGAAATACACTTCCGTAACCCTGAACGGCGTATCACCGAACTTCATAAGCTGGGCTCTGATCCTGTCCGCGGGCAACGGTGATCCCTCAAATCCTTCAGGCAGATCAACCTCATACTCTGCAAAAACATCACCGTTCATTCCGCCGTTAACTGAGGCATTGCATATAACCGAAGAACCGGTTACATCTACAGACAGTGTGATCTCAGTCTTGCGGATATCCTTGCTGTCTATAACGGTCTTATGTCCCATAAGATATACATCGGTACCGTTATCGATCTTGGCTATCATATCGGGATGAAGTCCCTTAACAGACAGCGCGCGGGGCATCTCATGTATCTTCCCGACCGGGAAAGAGAACACTTCCCTGTCGTGTCTTCTAAGCGACAGATAATCACCTTTATCAGGAAGCGGAAGCGAATGGTCATAACTGAACGTTACTGTTCCCTTCTTGCTGTCAGAACCGGACACTTTGCCCAGCTTAAGTCCGTACTTGCCCGGGTATTCACCGGACAGGAAATTCGATTGTTTTTTGCCTGTGAGGAACTGTGATGTGTAATCTCCGCCCCTGTTGAAGTTCACAAGAAGACTGTTCCTGACTTCCTTGACGATATCTCCGTCATATGTGCCGTTATAAACTGAATCGATAAGCCGTCTGTAAGCAGACACAGCCGACATTACATAATTCCTGTCACGCATGCGTCCCTCGAGCTTGAGAGAGGCTGTTCCGCTGTCGATCAACTCACGGATATACGAAGTTACGTCTCTGTCCTTCGGCGACAGGAGATGGCCTTCTCTTACAGTCTCGCCGTTACAAAGAAGCGAGTACTCTTCCCTGCACGGCTGCGCGCACAAGCCCCTGTTGCCGCTCCTTGATCCGCTCTTATTCATCGCGGAGAAAAGGCACAGCCCCGAATAGCATACACAAACCGCACCGTGCGCAAAGACTTCAGTCTCCATTCCGTACCGCCTTGCAGTTCTGGTTCTTGACGCGATCTCCTGAATAGACAGCTCACGGGGCAGTACGATCCTCTTGACGCCTAATTCAGCTATATTCTTAAGATCTTCTTCAGAAAAAACATTCATCTGCGTACTGCAGTGAAGCTGTATAGAAGGATATCTTCTATGGAGCTCATTCATTAATCCAACATCTTGAATAAGGATACCGTCGCATCCGGCTTCATATGCCTGAACGGCTGTATCAATACATGATTCCATCTCTGAATCTCCGATCAGAGTATTGAGCGTAAGATATATTCGTGAGCCCCTTCGATGACAATAGGCGGCACCTTCACGGAAATCCTCTATCAGGAAATTATTGGCGTTGATTCTTGCATTGAATGCAGACAGGCCGCAATATATGGCGTCAGCACCGCAGTCAACGGCAGACTTAAGTATATCCGGATTACCTGCAGGAGCGAGCAGCTCAATCATTTATGTCCCCTTCGGCTCCAAGCGACAATTTCTCCATAGGAGTAGGTTCGGGTCTTGATTTCTCTTCGTTGAGGTAATCCTTCTGCTTGTAGTACATCAATTCGGTCCGCATATCGGATATCTCATCCTTGAGAGTCAGATACCTGTCACAACATTCGATCAATGACAGGATAGCTGTCTTGTTGGTAGCAATATAAGGATTATTCTCCTTCGTCTCCTTGTATATCTCGTCTGCCAGTTGAGCAACCTTGCGGATCCTTGATTCGCTGATCTCATCATTTGAACCTAAGAGGTATGTATTATCACCGATGTTGACTGATACTCTGCGGGACATCGGGTCGGGCTTATCTTCCTTATCAGCCTTCCTGGCTATCTTCTCATTCAAAGTCATCGGCTTGACAGGCTCAGTAACATCCTTGGCAAGGGAATCGCCCTTATAGCGTTGCTCATAGCTTACCATTACGGGAATCTCCCTGCCTTTGCGCTTCTTAAGATTATTATCGGAATACTTACCTAAGATACTGCTGTTAGACTTCTTCATAATGCCCTCACAAATAATATATCTTCAATGATTATACCACATATAGCTTCGCATAATCATTCGGTGATATCTCTTCCGCTCTGGCCAGCTCAGAATACCCGAGTTCCAGTAATAATCTCATGTCGATATCAGCGTTGTTCAGTACCTTCTTGCGCCTGTTGCTGAAGCATCTCTCTATGAAAGAAACGAGACCGTCACTCAGCACACCGTCACTGTCCCGCCTTGTGAGTGTTATAACTGATGAAGTTGTCTTCGGCACCGGATAATAGTAATTGCCGGGCAGATCGAATTCAACCTTGATATCCCCGTAAAGGCTGCACAATATTGCAAGCGGACCGTATTGCTTGGTCTTAGGCTTGGCACATATCCTCGCGATCGCTTCTTTCTCTACCATCAGCACCATCTTGCGCGATGCGGTAAGTTCCGTCAGGAGTTTCTTCATAATAGGTGTCATAAGATAATACGGTATGTTACTGACAGCAACATTATAGGACGCCGGATCATATGAGGGTGCCTTGAGCTTTGTATAGTCTTCGTCAATAACCCTGCAGCCATAAGTCATACTGATATATTCAGCAAGTCTCTTATCTATCTCTACAGCAGTAAGATCCACCGGATGATCAACTATCAGAGAAGTAAGCGAACCGAGTCCGGGACCTATCTCCAGGACCTTATCGCCTTCAGTCAGACCGCACAATTCCACGATCCTTTCTGCGCTTGATTCATCACAAAGAAAATTCTGCCCGAATTTTTGCTCGGGCAGAAAACCAATCTCTTCAGTCAGTCTTATAACATCATTTCTGTTCATTACTTGAAGTAAGCCACGCCTGACTCGAATATCTTCTGGTGCTTATTGCCGCCGATGTTCTTAGTGAGATCTGCTTCATATCTCTCTGTATGACCCATCTTACCGAAGATCCTTCCGTCAGGTGACAGGATACCTTCAATAGCGCAGATGGAACCGTTGGGATTGAATGCCGTATCAGCTGTCAGATTATCGTTGATATCAACGTAGCATGTAGCGATCTGACCGTTAGCTTCAAGCTTCCTTACGACGTCCATTGAAGCAGCAAATCTGCCTTCACCGTGTGATATCGGAATATTATAAACCTCGCCGACTTCACACATTGTAAGCCAAGGGCTGTTGTTGGACATGATCTTCGTCCTTACATAGCTGTTCTGGTGTCTGCCGATGCTGTTGAATGTAAGCGTCGGTGATTCAGCTGTGAGTTCCTTAATATCACCGTAAGGCAGAAGTCCCAGTTTTATCAGAGACTGGAAGCCGTTACAGATACCGAGCATCAGTCCGTCACGGTTGAACAGAAGGTCTCTCACCGCATCGGTGATCTGATTGCTCCTGAACGCTGCAGCAAAGAATTTGCCTGATCCTTCCGGCTCGTCGCCCGCGGAGAATCCGCCGGGAAGCATTACGATATTTGCTTTATTGATCTTACCGGCAAGAGTTACAAGGGATTCCGTAATCTCTTCCGAAGACTTGTTCCTGATGACAAAAACGTCTGCTTCAGCCCCAGCCCTCTCGAAAGTTCTCGCGGAATCAAGCTCGCAGTTCGTTCCCGGGAATACGGGAATAACAACCTTGGGCTTGGCACCGGTAAGTACGGAAGGTGCTGCCTTAAATGTCTTATCTGTCCTGTAGAGCTTGATATCCTCTATAACGGAAGATGACGCCTTTGTTGCAAAGACAGGTTCAAGCTTGCCTTCATAAGCTTCCAGAGCGTCCTGTACAGTTATCTTCTGTGAGCCGAATGTGAATTCGCCCGATTCATCAGTAACACCGAGGAATCTGCCGCCGGCCATCTCGACCTTATCAATCGCATTAGAATCATTGGGGATAGCTATAATTATCGCGCCCATTGTTCTGCTGAATAGATCCTCCATCTTGAGGTCATCTGCGAACTTGAATCCGAGTCCGTTGCCGAAGCACATAGACGCAACTCTTGAAGCTACACCGGATGCCCTAACAACAGCAGCATTCTGAACCTGACCGCGTGCCTGGAGTTCCTTGACAGCCTTAAACACTCTGAGCACATGATCCTTCTTATAGAATCCCTTGCCGTTGCGTGCGCACTTGATGATATAGAGCCTCTGACCGGCAGAAGTAAGGATAGATGATATCAGCTTATCAGTTGTTGTCATTCCGACTGCAAAGCTTACGAGCGTCGGAGGCACGTGAATATCGTTGAAGGAGCCGCTCATTGAATCCTTGCCGCCGATAGAACCCGTACCGAAGTCAAGCTGTGCCTGATATGCACCGAGCAAAGCGGACAACGGCTTGCCCCAGCTCTTCTCAGAACCCATTCTCTCAAAGTATTCCTGGAATGTAAGCCTCGCCTTAGCGGGATCTGAACCCATAGCAAGAAGCTTCAGCAAACTCTCAACGACAGCATGGTAAGAACCTGCATATGTATTCCACTCAGTGAAATAAGGATCGAATCCGTATGTCATTACCGAGCAGTCTGATGTGACACCCTTCTCCATGGGGATCTTGGCAGCCATACCTTCCTCAGGGGAATTCTGGAACTTGCCTCCATATGGCATAAGCGCAGTAGCAGCACCGATCGATGAGTCAAATCTCTGGGTAAGACCCTTACGCGAGCACCCGTCAAGGCTTGACAAAGCCCCTTTCAGAGATGCAGTAAAATCACCGGCAACAAAGGAATCAATCGGCTTATCAATATAAACGTTATCCATATCAGGAGCTGCCACAACGGCCTTCGCATACTGCTTTGCACCGTTCGTATCAATAAAACTCCTGGGCAGGTCAACGATCGTATTACCGTTCCATACCATCTTCATGACGGGCTCTTCTGTTACCCTGGCAACAACTGTGGCTTCCAGGTTCTCCCTGTCTGCTGCAGCCATGAACCTGTCAAGGTCGGAAGGCCTGATAACAACAGCCATTCTCTCCTGTGATTCAGATATAGCTATCTCTGTTCCGTCAAGTCCCTCATACTTCTTGGGAACGGCATCAAGATTGATCTCAAGACCTGCAGCCAGCTCTCCGATGGCAACAGATACACCGCCTGCGCCGAAGTCATTACATCTGATAACAAGCTTTGTAACATTAGGATCGCGGAACAGTCTCTGGAGCTTCCTCTCAGTCGGAGGATTACCTTTCTGCACCTCTGAACCGCATGTAAGTACTGACTTTGTATCATGTGCCTTGGATGAACCCGTAGCGCCGCCGATACCGTCTCTTCCTGTCCTTCCGCCGAGGAGAACGACGATATCTCCGTCCTGAGGCCTCTCACGTACGATATTCTCTGCAGGCGCTGCTGCAATTACCGCACCGATCTCCATTCTCTTGGCAACATAGCCGGGATGATAGATCTCATCGACCTGACCTGTTGCAAGACCGATCTGGTTGCCGTAGGATGAGTATCCTGCAGCCGCAGTCCTTACGATCTTCTTCTGTGACAGTTTACCGGTCAGTGTCATTGAGACAGGAACCGTAGGGTCTCCTGCGCCCGTAACACGCATTGCCTGATATACATATGATCTTCCAGACAGCGGATCTCTTATAGCACCCCCAAGACATGTCGCAGCGCCGCCGAAAGGTTCGATCTCTGTCGGATGGTTATGTGTCTCATTCTTGAACATTAGGATATAATCCTTATCCTCGCCGTCGACCTTGATCCTGATCTTGATGGAGCATGCATTGATCTCCTCAGACTCATCAAGGTCATCAAGCTTGCCGTCCTTCTTCAGCTTCTTAACAGCCAAAGTCGCGATATCCATCAGGCAGATATGCTTCTCTTCAAGCCTTCCCTTATACAGGTCTTCCCTGCTCGCCAGATAATCCGCATATGTCTTCCTCACTTCTTCCGTGAGCTCGTCATCCCCCTCGAAAGATATATCCGTAAGCTCCGTAAGGAACGTCGTATGGCGGCAGTGATCGGACCAGTATGTATCAAGCACCCTGATCTCCGTAATTGTGGGGTTCCTGCCCTGTTCTTTGAAGAAATCCTGAGTGAATTTAAGGTCGGCATCGCTCATTGCAAGACCGAGAGAATTCCTCATCTGTGATAACTCATCATCGGTCTTTGTAATAAACCCGTCAACAGTATCTACCGTAGTAGGGATATCGAAGCTGTCAACCAGCGTATCAGGCTTAGCGGCAGAGGCTTCACGGCACTCCACAGGGTTGATGAGATAGCTCTTGATCCTGTTCTTATCATCTTCAGTAAGTGAACCGTAGAAACAGACGATCTTGGCAGATCTGACATTAGGTCTGTCCTTCTGTGTCAGAAACTGCACGCACTGAGCCGCGGAGTCGGCCCTCTGGTCATACTGTCCCGGAAGTGCTTCGATCCTCAGCACATATGCACAGCCTGTGAGATCCGCTTCCTCATCGTAAACATCATCAACAGGAGGCTCGGAGAAAACAACAGTCTTCGCCTTCTCATACTCTTCATCGGTAATCCCCTCAACATCATACTGATTAAGGATCCTGACCTTATCTATTGTCTTAATGTCGAGGTCGGCAGATACATCGTGCAGTATCTGCTTGGCTTCAACGGCAAACTCGGGCTTCTTCTCTGAGATGATTCTTCTTACTGACATAGGATTAACCTGCCTTATATATGATTAACTATGTTAGTATAGCACAAGTTGTTATTTATTTTGCGTGGAATTATGAGTCAGTTCGCTAACTAATATCCTTCCCGTCCTTGGCCTTTCTTTCGGACTAATAGATAGTGACTTGAAAGCTGCTTTTACTAAATCAAAGTTACCATCGCCATCTTTTTTATAATAATATGCCTTGCAAGGAGATTTGTAGAGGCCTTCGCATTCCAAGTGGATCACATCATTTCCAATCGCTCTCAAGTTCAATATATATGACACATTCGATTCAATTGGAGCAAATAGCAGAGTATGTATCATACTGAGCCCCCATGCATAATTATCAATATCCGGACCAAATGGTTGATGCTCTCTCATCTCCGGAGCACGGTAACGACTTGAGTCGCGATAGTGCCCTTTGTATTGATCATTTATCAAACCTACGCTGTCAATATCTCCGAGTATTACATTTCCAGACGGATCTATTAGAATATTTTCAGGTCGTACGTCGTGATGAACATAACCAAGTTTATGCAAATCGGTCAACGCATTAGCTACTCCTAATCCACAATCATAATTATACGACTTTTTACAATACTTTGGTTTATCATATACAAGGTTAACACCAAATCCTGTTTCTTTGTAGAAAGGAATATATGCCGGTCTGCAAAAAGGCATTTTATAAATAACAATACATTCGTTATTAAACTCGTCAGTATCATTGAATGGCAATTTTATAATTTCTTTCAATTCAATGATATGCCTGCTTCCACCTCGGTTCTTAAGATGATCAAGGAACGACATAATACTATTATATCTATCCTCGTGCATTCGCGTAAACTTAATAACACACTCTCCCGCTACAGAATCGCGCACTTTGATCAAAGTGCTATTACTTGAGTTATATAACATTTCGATTGGTTCACAATTCGGATATTCTTGCTTTATCAGATTGCTACATTCTTCCAATGCCCTGTTACAGGATTCTTCAAACGCTTTAAGATTTGTTGCGTCATGACTATTATTCTCTTTGATTAGTTCATAGGCCTCATCAAAAGGTATATCAATTTCTACGTATGACTCTGCAGTATCGGTTCCATGAGAGTTAAATACTTCGTACGAATCAATTATTTTTATGTATCTATGAATGAAAGGATTAACTGTTATAGCGATACGCTTATAAGATCCCAGCCAACCTAAATCCTCATAAACGACAACATTTCTAAGCAGTTTGACATTGTAGCAATCAGCAAAATACTTTATTCTTTTCTCCGAGACTTGAGATCTTTCCACTGAAGGGAATTTGTTGCAGGCAGCGAAAATCTTTATACTTTTCTCAGAGACTCGAGGCCTTTCCAATGAGGGAGAATTGTTGCGTCCAACAGAGTTCTTTAGCCTTTTCTCCTCGGTTATTTTAGGCCAATAATCATCGCCGTGTTGATTTATTATCTTTTGTACAATGCTTTCTATCAGTTTCTTTATTCCTTTATATACAACATTTGAAATAAACAAGAAAGCTATAAAACAAAAGATGAGGTAAATCAAACTAAACACAGAACTACCGGTTGATAAATCAATTCTAAATAAACTTGGAATTACTTTTACTGCAAGTAATAACATGACAATACCAATTGCAACATAAATTATCATGCGGAGACGAGAATGCGCACTATAAAGAATCGTCCATGGTTGCTTTTTCCCACAGGAATCACATTTACCGTCCAATATTATACTTTCAGAAAAGCGGTGTTCTATATTTACGTTTCTGATTACTTGTGGTAATTCTTCTTCTAATTTTGCTGTAGCGTTGTTTTTTGCAAGAGTCATAATCTCGTTCGGGCTTCTCCCAAACACTTCATAATCCTGATATGCAGAAGCAGAAATTACAGCAAACCTTGAATTCATCTTATTGCAGTAAATACATTTCCAATGACATGGCTTTTTTATTGTTGCTGTTCCAGTCACTCCTTTAGTAAATTTCAATTGATAATCCTCCAACAACTAATACAATATACCGTTTATAGCTGAATATCATTACTTTATACGTGCTTTATAGGTACTAAAATAAAAGATATATTATTTCTTTATCATCGCCATTATAATAAACATACTTAATTGAGTTAGGTCGTATGCCTAATGTGGCATCAAGATTATCCTTGAGCGTCAGTGCAGTTTCCCTAATCTTCTCTTCCTGAGAAAGTATGTATTGCTTTACCTGTACTATCTGCTCATCAGTAAATGTCTGGCTGTAATAATAGGAATATATCAAATTATTACCATCCGCTTCAAATGTAATACTCTTAAAATCTTGATTTTGGTTTTGTAATTGAAGCTGATCATTAACTTGTTTCTTAACATCATTCTGATTATAAAAATCTTCCAAAGATAAGTAGCTATTTATCTCAGTCTTTCCGTTGGGATTCAGTTTCGCAGTTTCTACAGTAAAGTCGTCAAATGAAAAAGCTGTTGTTTCCAGGATTCTTTCTGATTCCCGAGCATGCCGAATAAAAGCCAAAATAGCTCCGATAAGAAGTATCGATAACACGGATGTCGCTGTAATAGTAGCAGACTTCTTTTTTGTTGTTATCGGAACACTATGTTGCTGTTGTACATTAACTTGATTGAAATAACTGGAATCGAGGTGTTGAGGCTCATCATTAGGATATTTATTTATCGCATAATGGTTTTCATCTGAATGATATGCATCATTATAACCATTACTGTTATTCCATGGATTAGAATTCAATCCAATTACATCGTCAAACAATCTAATTACATGAATAGCTGTTTCCTGGGAAAACCCGTTGTTCAAAAGCATTTGTAAGACACTGTAATAGAAATCATTATTATGCTGAATCCTCCCTTCAATCATTGGAATATAGTATTGACCTACTCCGCTGTTAATCGCATTTTTAAGTAATTCTACATCAGCGAAATCATTGCCATTAACCATTTCTCTCACACCTTTATCAATGTATGAGGAGTCAGTGAAAACAGCATTTTTACCAAATTCATTATATAGTGTGCGAAAAGCAAATATTATTCTATCGTTATCCATTATTCAACCTCCAATATCATTAGGATCATAAACTATTAACTTGATTCGATTTTTACTTCTGAATTTATACTTTCTGCTGATATAACTTGGCATAAATGTCATTCCTCAAATTATATTATCACATTACTATAGCACTTTGGATAGATTTTACAAATTTGGGCAACAACAGATTGCGATTTTATATAATAGCTTAAAAAAAGGCGCTGTAGTATGCATAATGCTATTTATGCAACTACTCAGCCAAACTTATCTTCTCATTCTGAATATATCCCGTCATCCCGTTAGACAGTTTGACAGCGCTGAACTTGTCTCCCTGTGCCGTTACAGTAACCTTATCGCCCTTATCAAGTATAGCGACCGAAGTGCTGTTAACGTCCTCTTTGCTGAAGACCGGTGTTCCGTTCTTATTGACTTTATAGATCTCGTTATCAATTTCGGTATATGCTGATGCGGTCTCGGAGGAGCTGCCTTTGAAGATGCTGTCAAATATCTTGTTGTAATTAAATGCCAGGTATGAGCCGCCGAATCCTACAGCAACGCTTATCAGGAATATCAGCAAAGTCACCATCGTCCTGCCGAATGAACCACTCTTCTGAACATTTGCTGCACGCTCGGGACGAGTCTTCTGCGGACGCGCTTTCGCAGGGTGATCAACTACGGAAGCCTGCTCTGAGGAATCAATGTCATTGTAAGCAGAATATTCCGGCTGAACAATCCGCCAACCGAGCATATCATTGAATATGCCGACAGCAATTCCGGCATGATCGGAGGACATGCCGTTATATGTCAGATAATTGACCGCATTATTCACGAACTCATAGTCAGGAGTCTGATTGCCGCTGATCACGGGAAGATATAATTTGCCGACGCCTGCATCGATCGCATAGCGAAGTACGTTGACAACGCCACCGGATTCAGTGGCGGCAACATTGAGTCCGGTGGTGATATAAGCGCTGTCAGTAAAGAAAGCCTGCGGCCCGAAGCCGTGGTAGACTATCCTTAACGATTGTACTATCTTCTCTCTGTCCATCAGAGATCCTCTGCGCTCCTCGCAAGCAACTCAGAATTGAATTTCAGGAATCTTGTAAGAGCTTCACTGTCAATTGATCCATGTGCCAGTCTTGCCTGATCGTAGATATGAAGTGCCAGCCTGTTGACCTCATCCTCTTTGTTGCCGAGTGAATGAAGCGCACGGATCTTGGCAACGACCGGATTATCCGTATTAATGACAAGTTCCTTCAAGTCCGGATAGAGATCATCGATGTTCATATCGCCCTTCATCGCGCCGCCCATCATCTGCTCATACTGCCTTCTCATCTCTTGGATCCTTCTGTTCTCTTCGGATTCACGGATCATTGCAGGCATCTGATCTGCTCCCATGGCAACGGCCTTTACGTCGAGTTTATCGTCAGACAAAGCCTTGCGGAAGAGGTCACGTACCGATTCAAGAGTCTCGTTGTCGCTCTCCTCGCCGCTGATTTCAGAATCTACGCGCTTGAACTTGTAGCCCTGGTTCTTGAACTCGAAGAATGATTCGAAGTCATTATCAAGCACATCTGTCATTACCACTACCGTATTTCCGGCAGATTTGCACATATCGACATAAGCTGCCTGTGCCTTGGCATCGTTCGTATAGTAGATATCCTTCTTGTCGTCTGTTGTAAGCTCGGACACAGTCTTGAATTCCCCGTCAACAGTCTTGAAGATGAGGATATCCTTGACCTTCTCGTAGAACTTCTCATCCTTCATTGCGCCGTACTTAACGAATACTGCAATGTCAGACCAGTACTTCTCGTAGCTTTCACGATCCTTCTTGAAGAGATCGATGAGCCTGTCTGCAACCTTCTTGATGATGTGTGCGGACAGCTTCTTAACATAAGCATCCTGCTGGAGTGCAGATCTTGATACATTGAGAGGCAGATCCGAGCAGTCGAGGCATCCCTGCAGCAGGAAGAGGAAATCGGGAATGATCTCCTCAATGTTATCGGCTACAAATACCTGATGGTTATAGATCTTGATTCGGCCTTCAAGAGACTGGTAAACGTTGTTTGTCTTGGGGAAATACAGAATACCCTGCAGCGTGAAGGGATAATCCATGTTGAGATGTATCCAGAACAGCGGATCGTTGCCGTCGTTGAACACGCTGTGATAGAAAGATTTGTATTCTTCGTCCGTGCACTCGGAAGGCTTCTTGATCCAGAGCGGCTCCTTGTTGTTCATCGGGGAATTTTTGAGAGGCTCCGACTTGTACTCCTCTCCCTTCTCCTCTGCTTCCTTACGCTTCTTGGCCTCGGATTCCTCGTGAAGCCTGTCAGCCTTGAGATCGGTGAAATAAAGATCGGAAGGAATAAACGAGCAATATTTACGAAGTGTCATGCGAAGCGTTGCCGAATCGAATATCTTTGCAGCCTCCTCGGACAGCTTAAGTGTAATAAGAGTTCCTCTCGTTGTCTTGTCACATTCCGACAGCTCGAACTCCATGCCGTCTTCAGACTCCCACTTGACAGCAGGTGCATCCTCGAAGCTCTTTGTCTCGATAGTCACCTTATCAGCAACCATGAAAGCGGAATAGAATCCGAGACCGAAATGACCGATGATACCTGATTTATCCGTAGTATCCTGGTTATACTTAGTAACAAAGTCCAGTGCGCCGGAGAAAGCGATCTGATTGATGTACTTCTCCACTTCCTCAGCCGTCATGCCGATGCCGTTATCCTCAAAAGAGATTGTCTTGTCATCGTCATCATATCTTACGTGGATCTCATACTTCTCATCTTCAGCCAGAGCCTGTGCGTTGCCGAGCTCAACAAGTCTCTTATGCTTGGCGATTGCATCCGCACAGTTGGACACCAGCTCCCTTACAAATATATCCTGATCCTCATACAGCCACTGCCTGATTATCGGGAAGATGTTCTCGGTCGTTACCGAGATCTGACCTTTTTTTGATTCCATAGTATATCGCCTCCAAAATTATTTATTCTCTATAATATATTTATTAGTTATTGCTTTATATTCACGGGAAATCTGTGTCAAAACGGGATTGCTTACCGAATCGAACCTCACACCTTCCACATATGTCACCGGCAGAATATCGAAAGGCGTGCTCGATACGAACAATGCCGCCCCCCTCTCCTTCAGTTCATCAAGGGTAAAAGTGCCGGTAACAAGAGTTGCCCCGATATTATCAAGCGATCTTAACACTCTGTTCCTTGTAATGCCTATAAGTATCTTATCATCGGGCGCCGAATAGACTTCATTGCCGATCACCGCGAAGAAATTGGATTTGCTCCCCTCATATATCTTGTTGTTTCTATCCGTCAGCAGCACCTCATAGGGATTGTTCCTCGCGAAAGCCTCCGCTACAGCCGCCTTGTAATCGCCCCTGAACACCTTAAGGTTGGGATCCACCCTCTCCCAGTTGAGGATATTAGTCGATATACCGCTTCTGAAGACATCTTCGGACGGTATAAATCCTTCGCATATATGGAATACCAGCTTATCCTTAGTCAAAACAATGCGGAGATTCCCCTCCTCATCAAACCTTATATCCTTCAGGAATCTCTTTGCTTCAGATGCGATCATGTCCGTATCGACGGCAAAATCCTCAATACCTTTAACAGACTTGGACAACCTGGACAGATGGTCCTCAATAAAGAGCAAAACGCCGTCCTTTATACGTATCGTCTCGTAATATTTGATGTCATCGGTTGGCATGCTCATGTCAAGAGCCTCCCTGCCGTCTGACGGGATAAGCTCACCGTTAAGATAGTATCTGTCGCCCAAAGGCTTCTCGATTATCGGATAATTCATATATTCATCACCTCGAACTTATTGACCTATACTATCTTAGAACAAAAATCAAATATTTCAACGAGTAATAGAAGCCGGTTGAATAACGGATCATCGGATTGGGCTTCTCAATGGCCATCGAGGATAACATAAGCATTGCAACGGTAATAACTACAGATGCAATCAGCATATAATGAACAGCCTTGTAAGAACCTTCTGACAGATAATCCATAATTACGACAGCGGCCGGCAATGCAAGAAGGATCGCGAAATCCATCTGATATCGCATTGATATGCCGCCCATCTGCACGTCAACCGCCATCAATACGGCTGCTATAATAATGCAGACGACCGCAAACGCAAACATATTCTTTGCCTTAAGCGTTTGTCTCCTCTTAAAACACAACAATGCAAACAAGGTAAACGGAGCAAGCATAAATATACCGCCAAAAACCGGATCAAGGAACAAAACGCCCTGATAATCTGTTACATGATGATTCCAGTCATATACCGAGTGGAAATACGGGAAAGTGGCATTGATGTTCGGGAGCTGCAGGAAATATTCAATGAAGCCGATGACAAGCGTAGCCGGACTTGCTTCATGGTACATGATATCAAGACTGAGATTGCGTCTCGCCCCAAAATCCAAAAAGCTGTCAAATCTGATGTAATTATAGAATAAAACGGCAGAACAGAGTATCAGAGCCGGAACAATAACGGCACAGGTGTTAAGCATTCCCTTTTTGAAAAAGAAATGCTTTTGCCTGATATGTTCATAGAAGACCGGGAAAGCAAGTAACACATAAAGTATATATGAAGGACGCGAACCGAAAGCAAGACTCATCGCAACAGATCCGGCTGCAAGAAGAAGGATTACCCCGGCATCACGATCAGGCTTTTTGCTCGCCCCCATTAAGATCGAGGCATGAACCCACAACGCAAGAGCACTTACAGCGAATGCAAGACCTGCAATGAATGCAACTGAATATATCCACGGGGTCTGCACACAATAGATCGCAAAACTGGCAAAAAGCACACCTGTTGAGATGATTATCAAGTGCCCAAGACTCAGTGTTTTATATTTATGTGCCAAAAGCAGAACAAGCCTGAATACGGCTATGATCAGTATTATGCTGAGAAAAATGACGGGAACGGAATTCGGCAGCGCTTCGCCTGTTATAAGACGGGCAGGCACATAAAACAATACAGTGGGCACAATGCCATAGTACGAATAATACTTGCCGTCATAGTATGCAAAATCTCCTCTTGCATATACACCGGACTCCATGCCGGATTGATTACGAAGATAAGGATCGTACGGATTATCCATTGATTCAAGATAATCCGGAGGCGCAATATTCAGTTCGGCATGACCTTCGATCAATGCCTCTGCCTGATAAGAATAAATGGCTTCAACATGATTGCGTATATAGTATTCATTGATCGGAACATCCTCGTATTGAAGGAGAATACCACCCCACATCACAATAATAATGAAACATGTAAATATTATTATGATCCTGTTATTGCCGGCTAACCTGCCATTACCGTCAAAAAGTTTGATCGAATAGATCCCGGATCCGGGCCTAAAGCAAGCAACAAGGAAAGCAATAAATAATATGACGGCAAATCTTATTATCCTGAACACAAACGGTCTGACAGAATTGACGACAGCATTAACACTTGCAGGCGCCGGATATGTCTGCGCTTCACCGTAAGGATTGAAATCGATCCTTATTTTGTTGACTTTACCGTCAGGATGAACGCGTATAAACCTGCTCTCGGGTATCGCATTGTCGATCTCCGTAGTACTGTAAGTAAACTCGGTATTTGCCTCGTCACTCATGTATATTGTCAAGGGAACAACATCAGGACCATTCTCTGTTTGCAGAAATATGTTATACACTCTGGTGTTAATATTATCCATAACCAGAATGCCGTTATCATAATTCTGAACAACACTGCCGCACCTGTTCCAGAACAAAGACTCCCAGAATCTGAAATTAAAGAAAAATACCTCCAGCAAAAGAGGAATAACAATCGTTAAGATCAGGATCATGCGGCTTTTATGTTCTTTTAACATATAATAATTGTATAAAATCGACACAGATAATTCAAACTTTTATTATTTAATTGTATTTTGGAATAAAAAATATAAAATAATGGTTGACTACATATAATGCTTGTTGTAACATCTGTATGTTTATACAACGAATTGAATAATTATACAAATACAGGAGGTGCCTAATTATGGCAAAAGAAAAGTTTTTATTAGCTTACTCAGGTGGACTTGACACATCTATCATCATCCCGTGGCTTCTTGAGCACTACGACTGTGAAGTAGTCGCTTACTGCGGTGAAGTAGGTGTCGGTGTCGATAACGATTATCTCGAGAAGAAGGCTTTGAAGTGCGGCGCTATCAAGTGCATCGTCGAAGATATCACAGATGAGTTCGTATCAGAGTACGTATACCCCACTCTTAAGGCTAATGCAGTATACGAAGGTAAGTACCTTCTCGGCACATCTATGGCACGTCCTGTTATAGCTAAGCATTTCGTAAAGGCTGCTCATGAGAACGGCTGCACAACTATCGTTCACGGCTGCACAGGCAAGGGTAACGACCAGGTAAGATTCGAGCTCTCTATCAAGGCTCTCGATCCTGACATGAAGATCCTGGCTCCCTGGAGGATCTGGGACATCAAATCACGTGACGAGGAGATCGACTATGCTCAGGCAAGGGGCATCGAAGTACCCGTAACGAAGGAGACAAACTATTCCAAGGATGAGAACCTCTGGCATCTCTCACATGAGGGTATGGATCTCGAAGATCCTGCTAACGAGCCTAACCTTGATAAGATCCTTGAGCTCATGGTATCTCCTGAGAAGGCACCTGACACACCTACTTATGTAACGATCAAGTTCGAGCAGGGTATCCCTGTTGAGGTTGACGGACAGAAGCTCTCCCCTGCAGATCTCTTGAGATACTGCAACAAGGTTGCAGCAGCTAACGGCGTAGGCATCGCAGATATCGTTGAGAACCGTCTTGTCGGCATGAAGAGCCGCGGCGTATATGAGACTCCCGGCGGAACACTTCTCTTTGCTGCTCACAGAGAGCTCGAGCTCCTCACATTAGAGCGTGACACTATCCACTACAAGGATCTCGTAGCACAGAAGTTTGCTGAACTTGTTTATTACGGACAGTGGTTCCACCCTCTCCGCGAAGCACTCTCCGCTTTCGTGGATGAGACACAGAAGGTTGTAACAGGCGAAGTTAAGATGAAGCTCTACAAGGGCAACTGCACACCTGCAGGTACAAAGTCACCCTTCTCACTCTACGATCCTGAGATCGCTACATTCGAGGCTGACGATGTTTACAACCAGGCTGATGCAGGCGGATTCATCAACTGCTTCGGTCTCCCTATGAAGGTCAACGCTAAGATGAAGCAGAAGAACGGACTTCTCTGATCTAAAGTCAATGTTTGAATGAACAGCGGCTGTCTCAGGTCATTGAGGCAGCCGTTATTAATCGGAGGCATGATATGGACATAACATTTACAGATAAGATTACGGCTGAAGAATATATGGAATTCAGGAAAGCTGCCGAATGGTCTCTATTTCCTATTGAACAGGCACAGGAAGGACTTGAAAATTCTTATGTCTTCTGCCTGCGACAGGAAGATAAGCCGATTGGTCTCGGACGTATCGTATGGGATCATGGCTACGTTGTCTATATTGCTGATGTGATAGTTCTTCCCGAATATCAGGGCAAGGGATATGGACGGATGATCATGGATAAGATGATGTCAGCCATCAAGAGCCGGCTTAAGCCCGGATACAAAGTAATGGTATCCCTCTTGTCAGCAAAGGGCAAAGAGGATTTCTACACTAAGTTTGGATTTGACAAGAGACCTTCAGAACGTTTCGGATGCGGTATGTGTCAGTGGATCAGTGCCGAAGGCGGAGAATGCGAGGTGTGTTGCAATGGAGATTAAATACAGATTGATGACGATAGATGACTATCAGCAGGCATATGATCTGTGGATATTATGCGGTAACGGACTTAATAATAAAGATGATTCCAGAGAAGGTATCGATAAATATCTGAAGCGTAATCCGAAGACTTCTTTCGTGGCAACTTGTGATAACATTGTAGTTGGTGTGATATTATGTGGTCATGACGGAAGACGGGGTATCATCCAGCATGCCTGCGTATCACCCGATTACAGACGCTACGGGATCGGATCAAAGCTCGTAGAGCTTGCTCTTGAAGCACTCAAGGCAGAAGGCATCAATAAAGTACTGCTCGTTGCTTTCAAGAAGAACGAAGGCGGCAATGCTTTCTGGGAAGCACAGGGCTTTACTCTCCGTGAAGACCTGAATTACAGGAACAAAGCATTGGCCGAGATGATAAGGATCGATCCGGACTACACAAAGGAGTAATGATTATGGCAAAGAAAATGTGGGCAGGAAGATTTGAGAAGGCTACAGACAAGACGGTGAATGATTATAACTCTTCCCTGCCGTTCGACTGCAGGATGTTCTCACAGGACATCGAAGGATCGGTTGCTCATTCCGCGATGCTGGCACGTCAGGGCATCATCTCACAGGAAGATGCTGACAAGATCAGAGAAGGACTCCTGTCCATCAAGGCCGATATCGAATCGGGAAAGCTTACTTTCGATTCGGATGCCGAAGATATCCACATGTTCATTGAGGAAGAATTGACAGAACGTATCGGTGATGCCGGCAAACGCCTTCACACCGGCCGTTCCAGGAACGATCAGGTCGCCCTCGATCAGCGTCTCTACCTGGTTGATGAGGCTCTGGAGATCAAGGAACTTCTCGAGGAACTAATCACAACGATCACGGACATTGCAAAAGAACATATAACAACATATATGCCCGGCTATACGCATCTTCAGCGCGCTCAGCCCATTACGTATGCTCACTATCTCACGGCATATATCGAGATGTTCAAGCGTGATGTTCAGAGACTTGATGAAGCAACCGAAAGAGCTAACATCTCTCCATTGGGTTCAGGTGCACTGGCCGGAACGACATATCCTCTGGACCGTCAGTCAGTCGCAGATGACCTTGGCATGGACGGAGTTACGATGTGCTCTCTGGATGGCGTATCTGACAGGGATTTTGCAATCGAATTCGCTTCGGCAGCATCGATCCTCATGATGCATCTGTCAAGGATGAGCGAAGAGATCATCCTCTATGCTTCACAGGAATTCAAGTTCTATGAATTAGACGATGCATATTCTACCGGTTCGTCCATGATGCCACAGAAGAAGAATCCCGACGTGGCAGAACTTACGAGAGGTAAGACCGGGCGCGTATACGGTGACCTCATCTCCCTCCTTGTTATCATGAAGGGTCTCCCTCTCACATATAACAAAGACATGCAGGAAGTTCAGGAATCTTTATTTGATGTTATTGACACTATCAAAGCAGTTCTTCCTCCCTTCACCGGCATGATGAGAACAATGACCATCCGCAAAGACAGAATGGAAGAAGCTGCTCTCGGCGGATTCACAAACGCTACTGATCTGGCTGATTATCTCGTGCGCAAAGGCATACCGTTCAGAAGCACTCACGAGATATCCGGCAAGCTCGTCCATTACTGCATCGAGCATAATACATCTCTTGAGAAGCTGTCTCTTGACGAATTCAGGCAGTTCTCGGATCTCATCGATGAAGACGTCTATGATGCTATCTCGCTCGAGACTTGCGTCAATAAGAGAACGTTAACCGGAGGCCCTGCGCCGGATACGGTACGGAAATATCTGGATAATAACTGATTACATATATATAAGGGCGTGCACTACTGCGGCACGCCCTTCTCAAACTGTGTCTCGTACAGTTCCTGATAAACGCCGCCGGCACTGACAAGTTCTTTGTGTGTGCCGCGCTCGGCAATCGTACCGTCTTTGATCACAAGGATCTCGTCGGCCGCAAGAATCGTAGACAGCCTGTGCGCGATCAGGATACTTGTCCTTGACTTGATGATCGGGTCTATTGCCTCCTGTATCTTACTCTCAGAGATAGAATCAAGAGCTGAAGTTGCCTCATCGAAGATAAATACGGTCGGATCCTTGAGGAGTATCCTGGCAATAGATATTCTCTGCTTCTCACCGCCTGACAGCTTGAGGCCCCGGTTGCCGACGACAGTATCAAGCCCCGTCTCCTGACCGGCGATGAAGTCGTAGATATTCGCCTTTCGACATGCCTCGATCATCTCCTCATCAGTGGCATCATCCTTGGCGTAGAGCAGATTATCCCTTATCGTACCATTAAAAAGATAAGTCTCCTGCGACACGATCCCGATCGAATTACGGAGGTCATTCAGATCGAGCCTGCGAACATCCGTGCCATCAAAAGTAACACTGCCTTCAATAACATCGTAAAGCCTCGGGATAAGATTGATTATCGTGCTCTTGCCGCTTCCTGAAGGTCCCACTATCGCTATGCTCTTGCCGGGTTTAAGCTCGAAAGAAACATCCTTGATGATCGGCCTGTCCGCATCGTAATGGAAGAAAACATGATCGAAAACGATATTGCCCTTTGGATCTTCAATCTTCACTGCATCCTTAGGCTGCTCGATCTCCGGCTTCATATCAAGGTATTCAAAAATCCTTGAGAACAGTGCCATTGAACGCATCCAGTCGACCTGGACATTGAGCAGGCTGTTGACCGGCATGTACATTCTCGACAGCAATGCGACCATTACGCTTATGTCACCGACTGTGAGGGAACTGTCATATCTCATCATAAGGAGACCGCCGACAAAATACAGGAGCATAGGACCGATGTTGGTAAATGTCGATATGATCACAAAGAACCAGCGTCCGGCCATATTCTGCCTGATATTCAGCCTTATCATCTTACGGTTGGCGTGTCTGTATCTGTTATACTCGTATCTCTCCTTGCCGAACAACTTAACGAGGAGCTGACCGCTAACCGACAGTGATTCGTTGAGGATACCGTTGATCTCATCATTTTTCTCCTGCGCCTTCTGTGTCAGAGACCATCTTGTCTCACCTGCTTTGCGCGTCGGGATCGCGAACAACGGTACTATCACGATACCGATCGTAGCAAGTATCCAGTTGCGCTGATACATTGCGATCAGCGCTACAACAAGTGTTATCGAATTGGACAGTATACTACTGAAAGTATTGGTAATGACACGCTCTACGCCGTCAATGTCACTTGTCATCCTCGTGATTATATCGCCCTGATTATTGGAAGTAAAAAATCTCTGGCTCATTGTCTGCAGGTGCCTGAACATCTGATTGCGCATATCGTAAGTAGTATGCTGTGCGATCCAAGTGTTGATGAAGTTCTGAGCTACCCCGATAAGGCTGGCGCCCAAAGTCAGTCCGAATGACAGCAGAATGTAGAAAACAAGAGCCTTCATATTCTGCTTGATAAGACCGTCATCTATTATCTTACCGGTAAGTATTGAAGGCATCGTGCTTAATGCAGATGAAATAATGATCAAGAGAACGCCAAGCCCAAACTGGAACCTATACGGTTTGAGATAAGAGAATACTCTCTTGAGCAGAGCTTTTGTGACTTTGGGAACTTTGCTCTTCTCCTCGGCTGTCATGAAGCTGCTGCGGCCCATGGGACCGCCCATTCCCGGCGGCACCGGTTAACTCCCTATGCCGGAAAGAAATGCTTTGGTGCGCTCGTTCCGGGGATTATTAATGACTTCTGAAGCAGGTCCCTCCTCAACGATAACACCATGATCCATGAAGACTATCCTGTCAGCCACATCCCTGGCAAAGTTCATCTCATGCGTAACAATAACCATTGTCATCTTCTCCTTGGCAAGGTCTCTTATAACGTTAAGCACGCCGGCAGTGAGCTCGGGATCAAGTGCTGATGTGGGCTCATCAAAGAAAAGTATCTCAGGATTCGTGGCAAGCGCCCTTGCGATGCTGACACGCTGCTGCTGACCTCCTGACAGATTGCACGGGTAAGCATTGCCCTTCTCAGCAAGTCCCATCTTATCAAGGAGACTGTCGCAGATACTGTTAGCCTCATCCTTTGACATCTTGTGTACGCTTATGAGCGCTTCCGTGATATTACGCCTGACCGAGAAATGCGGGAAAAGATTGAAATTCTGGAATACAAGTCCGAATTTGTCGCGGATTCCGGCAAGCGTCTTCTTATTCTTGTAATCAAGATCGATACCGCCGATCCTGATTGAACCTTCATCTATCGTCTCAAGTGTTGTAGCACATCTGAGGAGTGTTGATTTGCCTCCGCCTGAAGGTCCGATAACAGCCACTACCTCACCTTCATCCACGTGAAGAGTAATCCCTTTGAGAACCTGAAGATCATCAAATGATTTATGGATATCATTCATCTCAAGTACACTCATCAGAAAACCTCCGTTACGAATAATAGCTCATCTTCTTCTCGAATCTGTTCATCGAGACCTCAACGATGGCATTGGCAATATAATAGAATACTCCCGCAGCGATAAAAGGCATAACTGATACCTGACTCGACGCCAGCTCCTTTGCAACGGTAAACATCTCCGTAACTGCCAGAACCTGTGCAAGAGAAGTATCCTTGACAAGCGTGATAACCTCATTTGTAACTGAAGGAAGCACGCGCTTTACTACCTGCGGCAGAATGATCTTAAAGTATGTCTGCATTTTGGAGAATCCGAGCACCTGCGCAGCCTCATACTGGCCGACCGGCATAGACTGGATCCCACCTCTGAATATCTCGGCAAAGTAAGCTGCATAATTGAGTGAGAAGCCGATAACCGTGGCGATAAATCTGTAGTTAAAAGGTCCGATGTTAATGTTGCCCGTTGATACCTTGAACAGATAGTAAGGGCCGAAGTAAACCAGCAGGAGCTGCAGCATCAGCGGAGTACCGCGCATTATCGATATGTAAATTCTAACAAGCGAACTGACAACGATATTCTTCGACATCCTGCCTCTTGCGACAAGAAGTCCCAGAGGCAAGGCAAAGAGCAATGTAAAGCCGAATATACCAAAAGTATATCCGAATCCCTGCCATAACTGCTTAATTGTCGGCCACAACAGTTCTGTGTTCAAAATAATAACTCCCTAAATGCAATAAACGGCGTAGCACCAAGCCGCGCCGTTTATGGATTATATCACTTTAGCTGACTAAAAGATATATTATTTGCCTACAATGGTAACATCTGTGCCAAACCATTTATTTGAGATATTGGCCAGTGTTCCGTCCTTAGCCATCTCATCAAGAGTCTTCTGTACCTGGTCACAAAGCTCTGTATTGCCAAGCTTGAAGCCTACACCGTAAGTCTCGCTTGCAACTGCTTCGTCAAGAATAGCAAAATCCTTGCCGGATGTCTGGATCTCATAACGGGCAACAACCTCGTCCATGATAATAGCATCAACGCTGCCTGACTCAAGTTCCATCATTGCATTAAGATAAGAATCAACCTGAATAAGCTCCGCGAAAGAAGCCTTAAGCTCAGCCTTCTCCTCTACTGCGGCAAGTCCTGAAGAATCCTTCTGGACTACAACCTTCTTGCCTGCAAGATCAGCAGTAGTCTTAATGTCAGAACCGTTCTTGACAACGACAACCTGATCATTCTCCATATATGCCTTTGTCCATGTGTACTGGTCTTCTCTTCCGCTAATAGTAAAACCGTTCCAGATGCAGTCGATATTACCGGAAGCAAGTTCCTGGTCCTTTGAATCCCATGCGATAGGCTGAGCTACAAACTCTTTGCCCATTCTCTTTGCTGCTTCCTTGGCAAGGTCGAGGTCAAAACCAACGTAATTGCCCTGCTCATCCTTGAATCCCATAGGAGGGAACTCTGCATCAAAGCCTACAACGAACTTGCCGTTTGTTGCCGCACCGGATGCATCAGATGAGTCTGTCGTACTCTTACATCCGGCAAAAGCCGTAACCATTGTTGCTACAGTCAGAACTGCCGCGATCAACTTCTTCATAATATTTACTCCTTTTCCTTTGTGCTATTGTGTACTAACACGTGACAGATTATATATCATTTCAGGAAATAGTAAAGTTCTGTTAAGCACCCTCAGCTAACTCCCTGACCTTCTCGATCGGGAGATTGCTGATCTCAGCTATCTCATCCAGGGAATAACTTCCTTTGGCCAGCATTCGTCTTACTGTATTTAAGGATTCCGCAGTTCGGCCTTCAGCTCGTCCCTCATCCAATCCCTCGGATCTTGCCTTCAGCTTCTCTTCTTTTAAAAACCTGTCAAATGACGTCTCTACCATAATCTTCTCTCCTTCTTTTACCTCTGTTATTCTTTTTGCCAGTATCGTATTATTGATCAACTTCGTATTCTTCTCTGCCAGATCTGATATTAAATCGCCCAGTTCATCCCTGCCGTTATACGCTCCGTTTACAAGTATGATGTTGCGCCCGTCTCCGAGTCCGGTGCTGTCTGCCATTCTCATCTTGTAATGATACAGCGGTTCTCTTCTCTTGATTATATCATCCCTGCAGATAAAGATTACATATGAATCCGGTATGTCACCGTAATCCTCATTCCTCTTTATCGTCGTTCTCGCATCGATGACCGACGAATAATACCTCGCTCTTTTGATAATGTCAGGATCGTCACTCTTCTGTATCTCGATGTTATAAACAGTTCTGTCATCCTCGTTAACTGCATATACATCAAGCCTTACTCCGTGATACTCATCGTTGCCTATTATCTTTTGAACTTCATGCCTGATTATCCTGATGTTCGGCATGCCGAGTATTACCTTAAGAAGCTCTGCAGTACACTCAGGATGCCCGTCAAAACACGCTCTGAAGAAAACATCATCAAAGAGGCACAGTTCATCAATATTATATTTCCCCAAGGACATGATTATTCCCCCTTCTGTATTAGTTTTGGAGGAACGGGCCCGATCCTTATCAGTGATCCTATCACGGATCCCGGGCAAAAAAGATACGAATTAATACGATTATCTGACAATTTCGTATTATTCCGTATGATTTCGTATTATCAACCGTTAATGCCTTTCATCAATTCATATCCGATAACCGATGCGGCCGAGGCTGCGTTAAGAGATTCCGCCTTGCCGGGCATCGGGATCTTTACCTTGCAGGAGCACCTGTCAGAGACGGCATCATTCAACCCCTTACCCTCATTACCGATAAAGAAAGCACAAGGATAACTGATTTGAGATTTATTAAGCAGCCCGCCTTTCAAATGCATGGCAAGAGTCGTGTAATTACGATCATTCAGCTCTTCAACAAGTCTGATATCGTCAGCATATGTAACTACAGGAATATGCCAGGCAGACCCCATTGAAGCACGGAGGGCTTTCTCGCCGAACGGATCGGCGGTTCCCTGTGTAACGATTACACATGTAAAATCGAAAGCATCCGCCATCCTTATCACGGTTCCCACATTTCCCGGGTCCTGTACATTATCAAGAACGCATATAATATCCTTATCACCGCGGGTGATTATCGTATCATGAATGGAAGGAACCTTGATTATCATGGCTATCCCCTGTGAATTCACCGTGGAAGAAATGCGTTCAAACAGGTCATCAGACAGTATGAATATCTGACTGTCTGCAATTACGTAACCGGAAGCCAATTCCACTGCTTCATTCATCTTGCGTGAAGACGCTATCAGATAAGCACATTCTCCCCCGGACATGAGGCAGTCCTCGACAATGCGCGAACCTTCAATATAAACAAGGTCATCACCTCTTTTGCGGTCATGAACCTTGCGTATGAGTTTTACAATGCTGTTGGATGAGCTCGTGATAATCTCGCGCATGATATCAGAGGGCTTCGTTGCACTTAAGAGACTTTACGAACGACTCAAATTCATCCATATCACGGAAGTCCGGACGGCTGTCCGTGATCATACCGACCAGAAGTTCATACCCCCATGAGATATATGAGATCTTGGAGGTCTTGCGGTGTTCACCAAAGCCTTCGTTGCTTCCGTCAGCGGCATCAGCTGTCAAGACACTGACATCATCAACCTCAGTCTCTTCCTTGGCAGCCATGCTGTTGAACAAACCGATGATGCCGCTGTTGTTGATGAATCTGTTGATACTGCTGATCGCACCCGGAATTGCAGTAAATGCGCCGAGTCCTATTCTATTAGCAGTTGCTCTGGCAGTATTGCCTACGAAGCCGTGGGAGGCATTAGTTACCTGTGTTATCTTACCGGTAACATCACGTGTCGTCTCAAGCGCATCAGCAACACTCGCGGCCGTTGATAAGGACATCGATATCTCGTCACCTTTGATTATCGTGCCGAGCGTAAGATATTTATATGTGTTTGCATAATTGTACGTATAGACCTTGACCAGACCGTCGAAGAAGAAATCATCCAGCGTAAATCTTGTTCCGTGATTCTCATTCATTGCCTTGTTAAGATCAAGAACTGACGCATTCATAAAAACATTGCGGACACTGTCAATATTATCGGCCGGAAAAGGAGAAGTCCTCTCCACGCTGATCCTGCCGGCTGCACCGGTGATCTGCTCAGCCATCTTATCCAGGAATCTGGATACCTCCATGAAATTCCTTCTCTTAGCAGTTAGCTGCTTGGCAAAACCACCCTTGGCATCATTATAGATTCCGGACTTGATCTGAACATACTGTGTTCCGCTCTCATAAAATATGGAACGGTTACCGGGGCAGGCAAGATCGATCCTGAGACGCTTTGGGGTTACCTTATCCGAATTATCAAACATATAGGACACCTTGGTCGTTGCACCTCTCGGAAGGATTGCAGATCCGACTACTGCGCCGCTGTCATCCTTAATGTCCACTGTACCGTCAGCATTGCGGGCGATACGCATATTCTCCTGTCCGAGCGCGGTAATATCAACACCGCAGCAGGGACAGTTGCCATATGCGATATCAGCCTGTGTAATGGCGTAAGCACATGAAGGACAATATAAACCTTTCAATTCCATGATCAACCCTCCCCGTTCTCGATTATCCTGACAGATTCAATCACAGGCATCTTGCCGGCGTCCTCTATAAAACCCATTCTTCCCTGTCCGGGAGACAGCGCACAAATCTTATCAACTATCTCTATTCCCTCGACAACATATCCAAAGCCGGCATATTTACCGTCAAGCGATGATCTGCAGTCGCCGGCACAGATAAAGAACTGCGAGCTGGCGCTGTCATTCTGTCCGCCTACTCTTGCCATAGATATCGCACCCTTTGTATGAGCAAGATCATTTGCAACTCCGTTATCCCTGAACTCTCCCTTGATCGTACTCACGCTTGCTTTGCCGGCCAGTTCACCGTTGCCGGCCTGAATGACAAATCCGGGCTGAACTCTGTGGATCGGCATATTGTCGTAGTATCCTGACTTAACGAGATTGACAAAGTTATCAACAGTTATGGGCGCCTTCTCCGGATAGAGTTCAACCTTGAGCTTGCCGTACTCCTTAATAACGATCTCAACAAAAATATGATTCTTACCTGCTGACTCTCCGGACGTATTCTCCTTATTGCATCCAAACAGTAACAATGATAATGACAAAACTAAAATAGCAGAAATTAACTTGCGCATCTTTACCCTCCAAATACAAAATCAATTATACAATAAACTGACTAAAAGTTATAATTAATTCAATAATGACTGTGAGGTATTAACATGCAGATAAATGATAATGAATTCGAATTTCTCCGTAAACTGATTGCCGTCAGAAGTGTCGGCGGCTCCCCTGAGCCGGGATGTCCTTATGGGAAGAACTCACGCAAAGCACTTGATGTTTTCCTTCAGGATGCAGCCGGCAAAGGGTTTAGGACCGGTGTAATTGATGACAAAGTGGGATTTGTTGAGTTCGGTAACGGCCGGAAGATGATCGGGATCGTGTGTCATCTGGATGTTGTCCCTGAAGGAAGCGGATGGGATACCGACCCTTTCGAGCTGATCGTGCAGGACGGCGTTATGTATGCAAGAGGCATCGTGGACGACAAAGGACCAGCGTGCGCAGCTTATTTCGCGATGCAGAGGCTGATGGCAGAAGGGATCATCCCGGATGCAAGGATCAGACTGATTCTGGGAACAGATGAGGAACGCACATGTGATTGTGTAGAGACTTATGCAGCCAAGGGCGAGATCCCTGATTTTGCGATTACTCCCGATGCTGAATTTCCGGCTATATTTGCAGAGAAAGGAATACTGCACCTAAAGATAAGCGGAACAAATGATTCTCAGCTTACGGCAAGGGCCGGCAATGCCGCCAACATGGTGCCCAACGAAGCATCGCTTGAGATAGACAGTGTCACATATGAGGGCAAGGGCAAGACTGCGCATGCATCTATGCCGCACCTCGGTTCGAATGCGATAATGGATCTTATTGCCGGGCTCGGTAATGCCGCGTTCGATAATTCACGGTTGCTGTCGTTTATCAGAGACTGTATCTTTGGCAGGGATGCATCTGAATATACAGGTATAAGTTTTACAGATATATCGGGAGCGATTACGGCAAATCCGGCTATCCTCAACATCGGAGACGGCAAAGAGGAGCTTACGATCGACATTAGGTATCCGATAAGTGCAAAGATGGAGGATATCACGGCCCATTTCAGCAGAATTGCCGGAGAATACGGATTACAGGTCGAAGTTATAAGTCATATGGCTCCTCTGTTCAAGGATAAAGATGCTGATGAGATCAAGCTGCTTACAGGCATCTGGTCCAAATATATGAGCCGTTACGACGGTTACAAGCCGGAATACAAAGATAAATATACTTTCCCACTCGCTATCGGAGGCGGAACATACGCACGTCACATGCCGAATACTGTTGCATTTGGTCTGACTCCCCCGTGGCAGGAGGATCAATGTCATCAGGCAAATGAATACATGTCAGTCAATGACTTTGTAACAAGCATTGAGCTTCTCAAGGAGACTATCCTGCAGCTATCTTAGGCTATTCTTCTGGCGCCGAACTTGCATGTCATCGCGGAATAAGAGGTTGATACAACCTTGCCGCGCGAATCTGACGCATGAATAACAGTATTATTGCCGATGTAGATGCCGACGTGATCGATCTTACCGTCCTTTGTATAATCGAAGAATATCAGGTCACCGCACTTCACTTCATTCAGATTAACGGCAGTGCCGTACAAATACTGCGAACTTGCACTGTGAGGCAAATATATACCGTAATACTTGGAGAATACATATTTGGTAAGTCCGGAACAATCAGCCGCTGTCGCAGAGCTTGATCCGAATACATACGGTATTCCAAGGAATGACTTCACATACTCATCGAAAGGAAGGCTCGTGTCGTGACCGGACGGCGTGGGTGCAGCCGTCGGAGCTTTTGTTGTTGTAAACTCGGCGCTTATGTAATAACCGTCACTATTCTTATACCAGCCGTTATCTGTCTTGGCTACAACTGTGACTTTGGTACCTGCTGTAAGCTTCTTAACGGAAGCATAATTAGTTCCCGGTCCCTTCCTGACATTGAGAGTCGTCGTCGTATATACAGTTGCAGAATACTCTGTCTCCTTGACAGCAGGCTCGGAAGATGTCGGCTTAGGCGTGGATGTGGGCTTCGTAGTTGCCGTAGGCTTTACCGTAGCGGTAGGCTTGGTCGTAGCCGTCGGCTTAACTGTTGCAGTAGGTTTTGTTGTAGCAGTAGGCTTAGGCGTAGATGTTGGCTTCTTTGTTACCGTGGGCTTTGTCCCCGGCTTAGTAGTGGGTGTAGCAGTAGGCTTCTTCGTCGGTTTAGGAGAAGCAGTAGGAGTTGGGGTTGCTGTTACTGTTGGCGAAGGTGTCGGCGTTGGCGAAGCCTGCGCAACAGACATAAGCTGATTTGTAAAACAATAACCTTCTTTACCGTCTTCAAGTCTGATCTTAGCCCAATCCCCATATGTGGACAGACGAAGAACCTTAGAATCCTTGGTGACGGTCTCCACAACATCAGATGAAAGAGAAGAAGTCTTCCTTACTTCGATCGTATTATCCTTAACAAAATAATATGAACCGTCAACAACGAATTCAGAATCAGGCATACCCGAGAGCATATATGTATAACCGCTGATATCGGTATTGGGTTCAGGCAGCGAATTGATCTGAAGAAGAGAATCATCTTCGATATCATATTCAGTTGCCTTCTCTGTTGCAGTACTGCCCGGCGCCTGCAGATATACCTGCTCGGATGCGCCGAGTTCTGACATACAGAACCCGCCGACAGTAATAGCACAACCGGTAACAAAAGATACGATACGCATGATAACATTGCGACCTATAAGATTATCATATTGCATGTATCTGTCACCTCCTTGTCGATACTATTACATTGATTGCATTTATATTATACAGTTTTCACGGAAGTAAATTAGGCAAAAACTCGTGAAGGCAGTCTTTGTAATGTGATTAACACACAGCAGAAAAACACTGGTAACATTATGCGAGCGGACCGAAGTCTCGCTTCGTTGAAGGAATATAGGCACATTCAGGTTCCAAGTCCATACCCGCTCGCGCTCAACAGCTCACAAAAATAATCAAAAAATGGTTCTTCACGGAATTCGTGGGAATAACTATTATCCTGTAATTAGAAGTTTAGCACACGCGTTGATGACTGAAGAACCGTCCCTGTGTTACCGATACTTTGTTTCCGGGTAAAGTTACCGTTAACTGTTACCGTCATCGGTAACTTTTTGCGATTATCAGGTAAATTCAAAGGAAATTACCTATAAGTGTTACCGTCATCGGTAACAAATCCTTGGTTAACAGGTAAAAAAAAATACCCTGCCGGACTTCTGCAGGGTATTTCTATGAGAAACGTTCTTATACTTCGTGCCTTACTTTGTCATTTATCTCCTTGAGCATAACATCTGCAAGCGCATCAACTCCCATTGATCCAAGCTTACCATCGAACTTGGAGCTGACTGCACAAGTCTTATCTGCGACCTCCTGATCTCCGATTACTGCAGTGTAGATGACTTTCTCCAGATTGGCCTCACGGATCTTCTTGCCGAGTTTCTCGGATCTGTCATCAACAGTTGCCTTTATGCCCTTCTTCTTCAGTGCATCACACACTTCGAAAGCATAATCATAATGAGCATCAGAGATAGGAAGGATCCTCACCTGCTCGTCAGCCATCCAGAGAGGCAGCCAGCCTGCATACTTCTCTATGAGATAAGCGAGTGTTCTCTCATAGCATCCGAGGCTCGTTCTGTGGATGATGTAAGGAGTCTGACGTGATCCGTCCTTATCAACATATTCCATTCCGTACTTCTGGGCAAGAAGCATATCTATCTGGATCGTAACAAGAGTATCTTCCTTACCGAAAACATTTTTGTACTGGATATCGAGCTTAGGACCGTAGAAAGCCGCCTCATCAATACCAATATCATACTTTACACCTAGGTCATCAAGGATCTTACCCATTGCGGCCTGCGCCATCTCCCACTGCTCTGCTGTTCCTTCATACTTGTTCTTAGGGTTAGCAGGATCCCACTGTGAGAATCTGAATGTGCAGTCATCTAAAAGTCCGACAGTATCGAGCATGTATTTCGCCAGGTCAAGACATTCCTTGAACTCTGATTCAAGCTGGTCCGGCCTGATGATGTAATGTCCCTCTGAGATAGTAAACTGACGTACTCTGATAAGTCCGTGCATCTCTCCTGAATCCTCGTTACGGAAGAGCTTGGATGTCTCAGTAAGTCTCATGGGGAGGTCTCTGTATGATCTCTGGCGGTTCAGGAATACCTGATACTGGAAAGGGCATGTCATCGGACGGAGGGCAAAGCATTCCTTTGTCTCGTCATCCTGGTCAGCCTTATCGCCCATTACGAACATGCCGTCACGGTAATGATCCCAGTGACCTGAGATCTTATAGAGGTCACGCTTGGCAAAGTAAGGAGTCATGGTAAGCTGGCAACCTCTCTCCTGCTCGACATCTTCAACCCAGCGCTGCAAAGTCTGGATAACTCTTGCACCCTTTGGAAGAATGATGGGAAGTCCCTGACCGATATAATCAACAGTCGTGAAGTATTCAAGTTCACGTCCGAGCTTATTATGATCGCGCTTCTTAGCTTCTTCCAGTCTGTCCAGATGTTCCTTGAGCATTCCCTTATCAGGATAACTTGTTCCGTAGATACGTGTAAGCATCTTGTTATTAGAGTTGCCTCTCCAATAAGCGCCCGCAACTGAAATAAGCTTGAATGCCTTGATAACACCGGTGCTCTCTACGTGAGGGCCTGCACAAAGGTCAGTAAAGTCCCCCTGCTTATAGAAAGATATGACGGCATCCTCGGGGAGATCATTGATGAGCTCAACCTTATAGTCCTCACACCTGTCAGCCATGAACTTGACTGCTTCATCCCTGGGCAGTTCGAATCTCTCCAAAGGCAGATTCTCCTTAATGATCTTCTTCATCTCATCTTCGATCAACTTAAGATCGTCGTTTGAGAATCCCCCCTCCTTATCGAAATCATAATAAAACCCTTCATCAATAGCAGGGCCGATCGCCAGCTTTGTATCAGGCCAAAGCCTCTTCACAGCCTGCGCCAGAATGTGAGACGTTGTATGTCTGTAGTTCTTCCTGTCTTGCTCGTTGTTAAAATCGAACATCTTTGTATACCTCCATATTAATTTTGAACAATAAAAAAACCATGTTCCCAACACTTTGGGATGCATGGCTGCACGGTTCCACCCAAATTGCGTGATGATCACGCCTCTCAATTAAGACTGTAACGTTGTCTGACACGGCTCGGGTCACGGCCAACTGGCCTATACCCCTGCAGCTGTTCGGGTTGTATATGAACGATACATTCATGGGGCTTACAGCCTGTGGCACCCAATTCTCTGACAATGTATTAACCGCGCATACGTGTCCCGGTCAAAGCTTTTGTTAGCGATAGTTTACTACATTTATTCATCAAGTCAAGAGTCTGATCTGAGAACATCAGGAGCATCTTCACCTGAGAAACTGCTATACAGATATATCAGATCCTCACGCATTCCAAGGAATATCTTGCCCAATACCGGATCGAAATGCGAACCCAGATCTTTACGGATCAATTCGAAAGCATCGTCATAGCTCATCTGCTCTTTATAATACCGTCTGCTGATAAGTGCATCAAATACATCAGCCAATGCCATAACTCTTGCTTCCAAAGGTATACGTTCACCCTTAAGTCCATCAGGATAACCTTTGCCGTTATACTTCTCGTGATGATAATGAGCTACATTGGATGCGACTCTTACAAATTCCTTGTCATCAACATCAGCCAGAACCTGCTGAACTATCTCGGCGCCGACTGTAGCATGCCTCTTCATCTGCTCGTATTCTTCAGGTTCAAGCTTCTCCTTCTTACGCAGTATCCTGTCATCGACGGCAATCTTGCCGAGATCGTGAAGAGGCGCCGCATTGATGATATTAGTCCAGTAAATATCATTCATCGGGAACTGACCGCTCTTCTTTATCTTCTCTACAAAGAGCTGAACACACGCACTTGTTCTGTTGATATGACCGCCTGTCGAGTTGTCACGTGATTCGATCATAGCCGCCATTCCCAGAATGATCGATCCCTGAAGGTTCTCTGCTCTCTTGGTCTGACGGTCTGCTTCTTTCTTGAGCCTCACACCGGTATAGTTAAGTTCGTTGATGTAATTGACCTGTTCCGTCTCGTCATTGATCTCAAGCAGATAACCCAGTATTCTCTTGCGCAGACCAAATGACAGCACTGTCAACGTGCAGTTAATATGCTTATTGTCGAGCATATTACTGTCATTGATAACGAATTCTTTGTTATTTATACTGCTGATATCCATCTTGGGCCCGACCTTACGGATCCACCTTAGTATCTCATTAAGAGCAAAACTGTTCGTAACGATCGGTGAATCTATCCTGCAGTTGTTAAGATCCGGGAAGAAAACGGCAGCAGAGCTGTTGTAACCTGCGAGATTGAACTTACGGTCAACTGTAACAAAAGCCTTGGAGTCTTCGGCTGTCATACGTTTCTGAACATTAACGGATATATCGTATAGCTGGAATCTGCTCGTTCTGAATACAAGTGCAACGCCGCAGGCCAGGTACAGGAAGGCTATGACAGTGTGGCTGATATGGAAGATATTTGTTACGCTGTAAACGACTATTGTCAGGAGCATAAACAGTAAAAATGTCCACATTGTCTTCCAGGAAGCCGTCTTCTTACCGGTAATGGCAAGAACCGTAAAGAATATACTGAGAAATACTTCAACTGCAAGAACGATAAGTCTTATGTAATAACCATACCCCGGAATATGTACAAGACGCGTAGATGATGTAGGATCAAATACCGAATCAACATAATAAATATTGAATCTGTAAGACAGAAGAATGAATGCATAAACTACAATATTTATCATGGTGATAGTTATCTGGAACCAATTTGGAATCTTAGAACCGGAGAAAGAAGCAAGCATTGTCATAAGTATTAGGGGAAGGAAGATACCGCCGATATACGCAATGGAATTGCCTGTGATCGCGGCTGCTTCTGTCTCGGCATCAGCCATCAGGAAATATCCGACATTGCTGACAGTTATAACAAATGAGGCCAAAACATATAGAGGATCAAGGCCTTTATTGGCATTGAACAACAGATATGCCGTACAGCAAGAACTCAAGAAAGCAACAGCCAACAATACTATCGAGTATATCTGCATAACAACTCCCTACACTATTATTATCTATTTTACCATTTTCGTAATTTTTTATACAATAAATGTATATAAATTGGGAGGAAACATTAAATGACAAAGGATGATGTGCTTGCAATACTGCTCAAGAGCAGCGGCTATGTATCAGGCGAACTCATCAGTTCACATTTGAAAATAAGCAGGGCAGCCGTAAACGGAGCCGTAAAGGCACTCAGAGCTGACGGCTGTGTGATCAATTCTGTCACAAACAGAGGGTATCAGCTGATATCCTGTCCTGACAGGCTTTTTGCAGGAGAGGTCTATTCATATATCGACGATTCCAGACGCAGTAATGTGATCTGCCTTCCTTCCGTTGATTCAACAAACAACAGACTTAAGGACATGCTCAAGCAGGATCTGCCTTCAGGCACATGTATGATCTCCAACGAACAGACAGGCGGACGCGGCCGTATGGGAAGAACTTTCGTATCGCCTCCCAATACAGGAATTTACATGTCCATGCTCATCAAGCCCACCGGGGATCTGTCCGACATGAGCAAAATTACAGCTTGGACGGCTGTTGCAGTACATAAGGCAATCTTATCGGCCTGCGGAGTCACTACAGGCATCAAGTGGGTCAATGACCTGTACATCGGCAACCGCAAGATCTCGGGCATCCTGACCGAGATGACTGTTGAGAGCGAGATCGGCATGGTAAGCAATGTGATAATAGGAATAGGCATAAACGTTAATCAGAAGCAGAGCGACTTTCCCCCGGAATTATCAGAGATCGCGACATCTATAGCTGCTGCCTCAGGCGCCAAAGATCTGTCCAGAGCACGTCTGGCGGCTGAGGTAATAAAGGAGTTGGATCTGATGATGGATAATTGGGAGTCAGGAAGCGACAGATATATCGACACTTACCGGTCTAACTGCATCACAACAGGTAAACACGTCACTGTGACCAACTATGCGACCGGTGATGGTAAAAGCGGTATCGCTCTTGATGTTAACGATGATTATTCGCTTAAGGTAAGGTACGATGACGGAACAGAAGACAATGTCAGAAGCGGAGAAGTAAGTGTTAAATGGTAATCTGCCGTCTTCTACCTTACGCAGATCAGATCCTTGAGCTTACTGAACTTAGCTTCACCTATACCGGGCACATTCATAATATCTTCGATGGAATCAAAAGCATGATCCTGCCTGTATTTGATAATTGCCATAGCTGTACTCTCCCCTATCCCGGGCAATGACAAAAACTGTTCCTTAGATGCAGTGTTAATATTGACCGGTTGGCTGATATTGCCGTCCGTACCGTTATTACCGTCGTAACTGCGGCGCATGATCACGCTGTCACCTTCACTGAGATTACTATCGTTCGGGATAAATACAGACATATTCTTCGTAAATATATATACGAGATTAAGGTGCTCCAGCGCAGCATTATCAGTAAAGCCTCCTGCCTTATCTGCGACATCACTCAGAATCGTCCCTGCCTCAACACGGTATATGCCCGGTTGATTCACTTCACCGCAGATATAGATGCTGAGCATCTCAGCTGATGACTCGGCAGAAGTACCGCATACAGATTCACTTACTCTATCGGTTGCCGATGATGCCGACAGTATGGTAATGCCGTCGTAATTACCTTTGAATATGTACTTATACAGCATTCCTGCAGCGATCAGCAGAATAAATGATACTGTATATATCAATCTCTTATTCCCGGACTTCATAATATACCCCAAATTCTTTTGGAGTAATTATATCACCATTGGTTATAATTATAAAGCGTAAAAAGCTGTAATCAGCTCACTTATTCGCTCGGACGCTTGGATGACCAGAGCATCTCCAGATTATAATTTGCTCTCTCTTCGGGATGGAAAACATGCACTACGACATCCTTATAATCGAGAAGGAGCCACCTGTCGCCGGATCTCCCTTCAATATGATCAGGATAGAGACCGTATTCATTCTTAAGAACGTACTCAACTTCGTCAGCCAGAGCCTTGATCTGAGTCGTGGAATTACCGCTTGCTATGACAAAATAGTCAGCCAGTGTTGTCTTATCCGCCACATCGATCATCTCGATATCGATGCCTTTCTTGGAATCAAGTATCTCAGTTATCTTTGTTGCAAGTTCTTTGGAATCCATATTGCTCTCCCGTATATATGATTTTTGATTATAACATAAAAATGTGTCATGGGAACTGTCCCATGACACATTAAATTGCCGGCCCGCAGGCTTTATCACTTCATTGCACCTGATGCATCGAACTCATATTCCACGCCTTTGATAGTGACCTTTGTTGACTTGAGCATAACACCGTCACTATCGAAGTAATACCACTTCTTACCGCTCTTCAGCCACTTATCACGGTAAGCAGCTCCGCTCTTTGTCAGGTAGTACCAGTTAGAACCATACTGCTTCCAGCCGGATGATAGCATCGCACCACTGTCACTGAAAAGATAAATGGAGCCATCGATCATGTTGGGACCGGTCAGCATAATGCATGTATCTTTGTCAAAGAAATACCAGACTTTGCTGATCTTCCGCCAGCCTTTCGCTGCGCCGTTAGATGTAAAATACAGATAATCACCATTCTCGTTTTTGTACCAGCCGGTCAGCATTGCACCGTTCTTATCGAATCTGTACAGTTCATTGTCTCCGTAACCCAGGTCATAGATACCGTTCTGAAGGATTGATTCATACCAGTAGCAGAAATACCACTTTGTCCCTACCTTAAACCAACCGTTCTGCATAACACCTTCAGAATTGAAATAGTGCCAGTGTCCTTCGCCGTCAACATCAACCCATCCTGTCTGCATTACGCCGTTTTTATCGAAATAATAACGTTTGTTGCCAATATCTTTCATACCGGTAGTCTTAAGTCCGTTGCCGTCAATATAGTACCACTTTCCGGATATCCTCTTCCATTTCATCTCGGAATTCTGACCATATATAACATGCAAATCGGGTGATACTGACAGAGAAGCCAGATCATCGTAACCGTCACGGAAGTAATATAACTGATCAAGCTCGGTTGAAGGATGCTCACCATGGAGATATACATCAACTATGACGGGACACCCGCTGATGTCGATCGAATCAGCTTTTATACCTACTGCTGTCAGGAACTTAAGATTATCATTATTACCCAGTTTAAGTTCCGTTAATTTAGTACAGTAAACACCTAGGGACTCAAGCTCCTTATTCGCACTCACATCCAGCGTTGTCAGATCGTAGTTATAATCGAGATCCAGAGTCTTAAGCTTTGTATTCTTGCTCAGATCGATGCTTTTCAGTTTAGTCTCGGTTGCACTGAGATAAGTAAGTTCAGTATTACTTCTGAGATCAAGCTTTGTAAAATCACAATCAGAACAAAGCAGTTTCTCAAGCTTGGTATTGTTCTTCAGATCGATACTCTTAAGATGAGATCCGTTTATCTCGAGATCCTTGAGTTTTGTATTGTTACTGATGTCAAGCTTGCTTATCTTCTCGCCTGTACCTACGAACTCGTTTAATTCAGTAAACACTTCGATCCCCGTGAAATCATTAACCTTCAGTCCGAATGTAAAAATAGATTTTGCATTCTTGATCTCAGTGGAACTCAGTTGCCAGTCACCGTTGGTATCAAATTTCTCGTGGACATAATCCCTGAACGCTGTATCAGGAAAAGTTGAATTAATGTCAACACCTCCGGCAGCATTGACAGCACTGTTCATAAACGGCAATGGAGTTGAGGCCGCCATTACAGCCGTCATCATTCCTGCTAACAATCGTGATTTCTTCATAGAAAACACCTCCGTTTCATTTTTTTTGCAAACCTGTAAGATCTGCTTTATATCTATAGGACTCTCGGTATAGCCGGCAGGTTCATTTTAGAATTGTAAAATTTATGGATTATTGTTCTGCCCGTTATTGAACTGCTCATTCTCCCAATTCCTGAATTCCGCCTCAATATCGTTTACCGGTTTGTCAACCTGCGGTTCAGCCGGTTGTGCCGGTACGCTGTCTGCCGGTGCATCATAATAAGACAGTTCTTCAGCAGACAACCTTCTTACGAGAGCCGTTCCGTTAGGCGATCTGTGAGTATTATCTATCCTCACTGAATTAGCGGATGCAAATGTCGTCTGTTCCTGACCCGACAGACGGTCCTTCCTGGCGGTAAACATTACATTGATTCCGTAATCGCTTTTGGTACCGTAGTTATCCCCCATCGTATTCGACTTATAAAGGATAGTGCCAAGAATCCAGCATGACAGGCCCATTCCCAGACCTAATGACAACAGTAAAGCAAAAAAACTCACCATGATACTATCCCTGCCTTTTCTTCGTGAAGTTGAACATCGACTTATCCTGCGTTCTGTTGATGTTCTTAACAACCTTAGACACCTTGTGAACACCCGTTGAGAACAGCGCAACAATACCGGCGATGATGTATCCGATCAACTTGCCGGTGCTGTCGTTGCTTGAATGCCTTCTGCCTGTAAAAAATAGCCCCTGAAGCATTCCTTTGAACACAAAGAACAAAGGAATGGCCATAAGAATACCCGCTATTATGAGGAGCGTGTAGAATAGTTTTTTATTCCACGGCAGTCCGCAGACTACCTTACCGGTATCGCCGTTGACGAGGATCGTATTGAACTTGCCTTTATAGTTAAATGTTATGAACCACGCAGGGAGCATTGCGTAGATCATATCGTTTTTTACATCAAGTGACGGACATGAAGATATTACTTTTTTGCCGCCGGCTTTGACGTCATTTAACGCTTCCTCTTCGAAATACTCCTTTGCCCTGATAAACGCTGCATTGCGGAGATCGCTGTATGTAACATCCGATACATTCGAATAGAATCCGGCAAGATAATCCTCATCAAAAGGCTTTAGTTTTGTCAGATCAAAGGGCTCCAGTCTTGAACTGCTCTCATCCGCCAGCATGGTGGACGCATCAAGCGGAAGATTGCGCATCCTCATATGCCCGGCCCTTCCGAAATACCTGGTAACACTGTTCTTGCCGCTTTTTACTTTGCCCTTGACAACGAGCGAATCAGTAAAATCAGCATTAATGATCCAGTATGGTATGTATATTCCTCTTATGCTGTCGACAGTGAAGTGTTTGATCTCCTTGGGAACAAACACACCTTTGCTGATGCGCTTCTGAACGATATCCAGCGCCTTCTCTTTGGTAATCGAGAACGGCAGCAAGCACTCAGGACATCTCTGTTTTGCAATCCTGCTGAACACGACATTGGAATTGCCGCAGTAAATACAGGTGGTAGAAGCCTCTGTACCGTTAATTATGATCTCACCTGCGCACTGACTGCACGTATAGACATAACAATCCATCATGTCCTTATCGTCAGTTCCGTATATCTCCTGCATTGACTGTGCTTTGAGTTCCTGCCTGTACGCTCTTGATTCGGCCTCCACTTCCTCCGGCAGGAAAGAACTGCCGCAAGCTTCACAAGTCATCCTCTGTGTAGCAGGATCAAAAACAAGTGCATGAGCACAATTTTTACATAGAGTTGCCATATATTACAGCTCCTTATGCAACTGTCTGCCGAATTCTACCGTCAAAGGGTGGATTGCTCTCCCCTTACGCTTAAACTTATCATTAACCGAATCCAAACATAACCTTACAGCGCCGTCAAGATCAGACGGTGCCAGACGCCTCATCTCACTGAGATCAGTGTAAGTCCTTGAAGGTTCTATCTTATCGGCAAGATAAACGATCTTATCAAGAACAGTCATGCCGCCGCGACCTGTCGTGTGATATGTTATGGCATCAAGTATCTCCTGATCCTCAATGCCGAAAGTCTCCTTCGCCATATAAGCACCTGCAGGAGAATGAAGGAGTTTATCATCAACGAACAGATCTCCCGATACCGCCTGAGCCAGCCGTCTCTGTTCGTCCATATTGATCTCTTTGGCACAATCGTGCAGTTCTCCGGCAATGAGAGCTTTGTCACAGTCAGCACCGTGGTCAAAAGCAAGTTTTGCCGACAGAAGGCCGACATTAAGGGTATGAAGCAGCCTTTTGCCCCCCAGAAGATAATAAAGACTTCCGGCAAATTGGTAGTACTCTGTGCACGCTTCATCAGAACAGTGATCAAGCGCCTTGACGGCATTGTATATGTCATGCGTATCTATGAATTCCCTGACAGAAGGCGGAAGCGAATCATAATTACCGGAAGATTTGACCGCGGAAGATGACTGATCGACCCCGTTCATCTCAAAGACTGCAATATCACAACCGAATAATGATTTGAGACGGGCTCCCTGCTCTCTTACGTCAGTGTAATCACCCTTTCGCTGCGCTACAAGAAGCACCGCATAGGACAGTATCTTCTCAGGCATATACCATTTATCGAACGTAGGAAGGATGTCAGAACCGCAGAGCCAGAAAAACTGATGCCTTTGTGCTGCCAGATCTCCCGGAACCCCGTTGCGCATGAGAAAAGGAATAATGAAGCTGTCCTTCACTATCTCACGCAGTGTATTAACGGTATATGTTATTCCTTCAAAACCGAACTCGATATCGCTGATGAATACGTTCTCCGGGAATTCCTTCTCTAATGCGTTCTTTGTCATGTAGTACCTGTAAGGCGCCGGCAGAAGAGCACGCCCGCGCTTGAAGCTGTTATTAACGGTCGGTATTACAATGACTATATCTGCAGCGCCGGAATTAAGCGCACCTCTGATCAATTCTATATGACCGTAATGGAACGGGTCAAATGAACCGCCGAACAGTGCAATCCGCATTTCAGCCCAGAGTCCTTCCTATATCAGTACGGAAATGCATATCCTTGAAGGATATCTTCCTGACTCCCTCATATGCTCCGTCGATCGCTTCGTCAAGAGTGTCACCCTCATCATAAACACACAGAACACGTCCGCCGTTTGTCACAAGCTTGCCGTCCTTAAGCGCAGTTCCTGCCTGGAAAACAAGCTTGCCGCATGTGTCGATACCGGTGATCTCATACCCCTTTGCATAACTCCCGGGATATCCGCCTGAAGCCATAACTACAACACATGAGCACTTCTTCTTCCACTTAATATCGATCTTATCGAGCGTTCCGTCGATGGTCGCATTGATGATATCAATGAAATCAGTCTCAAGGAGCGGGAGTATTGCCTGAACCTCAGGGTCTCCGAACCTGCAGTTGTACTCCACAACCTTTGCTCCGTCCTTCGTAAGCATAAGCCCGAAATAAATAACGCCTTTGAACGGACGCCCTTCAGCCTTCAATGCTTCTACTGTAGGCTGGATAATAGTTCTCTTGATCTCAGAAATGTCATTATCTGACAGATCCGCACCCGGTGTAACTGCACCCATTCCGCCTGTATTAAGGCCTTCATCGTGATCATAAGCACGCTTATGGTCTCTTGATGAGATCATCGGAACGGCGATATTTCCATCTGAGAAAGCAAGTATCGTAAGTTCCGGACCAACCATACATTCTTCAATGACGATGGTGGATCCCGCATCACCGAACTTCCTGTCACCCATCATCTGATGAACGGCCAGCTTAGCTTCTTCAAGTGTCTGAGCGATTATAACGCCCTTGCCGAGAGCAAGTCCGTCACACTTCAAAACGATAGGCATTTCCTGTGTCTCGAGATAAGCACAGGCCTTGGCTTCATCATCAAAAAGCTCATACTTTGCAGTAGGAATATTGTATTTCCTCATAAGATTCTTGGAAAATGCTTTGGAAGCCTCGATTATTGCCGCTTTGGCAGAAGGACCGAAAGCTCTTATTCCCCTGGCATTCAGCTTGTCCACAAGACCTAAAGCCAGCGGATCCTCAGGGGCTACGACAACGAGATCAAACTTATTATCGACAGCATAATCAGTAATCTTATCAACTTCTGATGCTTTGATATCAACGCAGGTTGCAACAGATGCTATGCCTCCGTTACCCGGAGCACAGTACAATTCATCAACTTTGCCCGTCTGCTTGAGCTTCCAGCATATAACATGTTCTCTTCCTCCGCTGCCTACTACTAAAACCTTCATTTATTCATCCTCCGGATAGATTAGTTGCCAAAAAGCTTCGCCAGCGGATCAATTATGCTGGCAAGATCGTCTATTGCTTTATTAAGTTTCTCAATGTCGATCTTATTGATCTCATCGAGTGCGGTGTTAACTGACTCAGTATTATCTACAACGACCGAATTAACGTTGGAGGCCATAGTATCAATACCTTCAAGTGTTGTCTGAGCCTTGGTAATCGTAACCTGTGCATTATCAATCATTACAGTACAGTTCTGAAGAGCGGTATCAATGTTAGCCAGTGAATTGACTGCAACAGGAATAAGAATGGCAAAAGCGATGGCAAACACTGCCGCAAGGACAAAACCTGATATAGCGGCCAGAAGTCCTCTTCTTGCATCCTTCTCCTGTGCTTTGAGCATAGCAACAAGAAGATCATGATCACTCATCTCAGAATAATTTACCTTAGCCATTGTTAATCCCTCCGGTATTAGTGATGGAACAGCCTGATTCCTGTAAATGCCATTGCAATACCGTATTTGTTGCATGTCATGATAACATGATCATCTCTGATCGAACCGCCGGGCTCTGCAATATACTTAACGCCGCTCTTGTGAGCTCTCTCGATATTATCACCGAAGGGGAAGAATGCATCGGAACCGACTGATACATCAGTATTCTTTGCAAGCCACTCTTTCTTCTCTGCATCAGTCAGCACTTCAGGCTTTACCTTGAACAGATTCTGCCATACGCCGTCAGCAAGAACATCATCATGCTCATCAGAAATATAAACATCGATCGTATTATCTCTGTCAGGTCTTCGGATATTATCTACAAACTGAAGTCCCATGACCTTGGGATGCTGCCTGAGCCACCAGATATCAGCCTTATTGCCCGCAAGTCTTGTACAATGGATCCTCGACTGCTGACCGGCACCGATACCTATAGCCTGACCGTCCTTAACATAGCAAACAGAATTGGACTGTGTATACTTCAGCGTGATAAGAGAGATGAGAAGATCGATCTTCTTATCTTCAGGAATATCTTTGTTATCCGTTACAATGTTATCAAGAAGAGAGGCATTGATATCAAGTTCATTTCTTCCCTGCTCGAAAGTAACGCCATACACCTGCTTGCGCTCAATGGGTTCAGGCTTATATGAAGGATCTATCTTGATCACATTATAAGTTCCCTTGCGCTTTGTCTTCAGGATCTCAAGAGCTTCTTCAGTGTAGTCAGGAGCAATGATACCGTCAGATACTTCTCTTGCAAGCATTGTTGCCGTAATCGCATCACATGTGTCGGATAAAGCTACGAAATCGCCGTAAGAAGACATTCTGTCAGCGCCTCTGGCTCTTGCATAAGCACAGGCGATCGGAGACAATTCACCAAGATCATCAACAAAATATATCTTTGCTTCCGTATCCGTAAGAGGTCTTCCTACTGCAGCTCCTGCAGGAGATACATGCTTGAATGAAGTTGCGGAAGGCATACCGGTTGCAGCCTTAAGTTCCTTTACAAGCTGATAACCGTTAAAAGCATCAAGAAGATTGATATAACCAGGCTTACCGTTCAGAACGGTGATTGGAAGCTCCGCTCCGTTCTCCATGAAGATCCTTGAAGGTTTCTGATTCGGGTTACATCCGTACTTAAGCTGCATCTCGTTTGCCATTGTGATCACACTCCTGTATTAAACATTTTTATTAACTATTCTTGTGTCAGCCTCGCCTGTTGCAATATCAATAAATCTGACGAACAGCGATACTTTGTTATCTTCGTTAAGATTATCCCAGACAGTCTTTGTGAATGAATCGATATCACCTTCGATCACGACCTTCTCAGGCTCGCCCGTAAAGCTGGGCAGAGGATTGCCGTCTCCCATATATGTATGGATAAACCTTCCCTCGCCCTTTAACGGCTGGAAATACTGATAAGTGAATCTCTCACATGAATCGGGATTACCGTCTGAAGATTTGAGGATACTCATCTCATAACTGAACTTGCCGTTCTTAACATGCATGATACCTGATATCCTTGGCGTATAGTTAGGTGCATCATCCTCAAACTCACGCGTTCTCAGTGCCTCTTCGAAAGTCTTGCCTGCACTCATCAGTTCATAAATAGTATCTGTCTGATCACCGTTAGTAACGATCGTGTCATTACCGAGAACCCTTACAGGGCTGTAAATAATGAGGTGGGGATCAGATAATTTGGAAGGATCGAAAGCCTCTGTCTTGATACCGTCATCCGTGGCAGTAAAGACACGGTTGCGCGAATTAACACTGCGCCCCATAATGAAATAAGCCGTGACCGCATATTTACCGTCATCAGAAGTCCCGATAACGATACCTCTTCCGGGATATGAAGTACTTCCCAGCAACTGTCCTAGATCATTAAGTCTCATCTATTAATCCTCCTTAACATATGCGATATTATTCTCGATCGCGACCTTTCCGTCAGCAATAAGCCTTATTGCCTTGGGAAGAATCACTTGTTCACATTCTTTCATGATGCGCTTCTGAAGCATCTCGGGCGTATCACCGGGAAGCACATCGACCGCCTTCTGAAGTATGATCGGCCCGTCATCATAATTCTCATTAACAAAATGAACAGTAGCTCCCGATACCTTGACTCCTCTTGCAAGAACTGCTTTGTGCGGTTTGATGCCGTACATACCGGCACCGCAGAAAGAAGGAATAAGTGCGGGATGAATATTTATTATCCTGTTGGAATAAGCCTTGACGACTTTATCTCCGAGAAGCGACAGATATCCCGCAAGGACGATCAGTTCTGCCCCTGATGACTCTACCTTGTCAAGCACCGCCTGATCCCATGAATCCCTGTCAGCAAAATCCTTAACGGACAGAACACAGGAAGGAATCCCATTGTCGGATGCTCTGGTAAGAGCATAAGCACTGCTGTTGGATGCAACTACAAGACATATCTCAACACCTTCAAGATAACCGCTCTTGATGTTGTCTATAATTGCCTGAAGGTTAGTTCCTCCGCCGGATACGAATACTGCGATCTTCATATTACTCTTCACACCCTTCGGGCTTACCTGCAATGAAATTACCGTCGAAACATGCTGAGCACTGCTTGCAGTGGATATTCTTAAGGGAGTCACGCAAAGCATCAAGACTGATATATCCGAGTGAATCAGCGCCTATCATCTCACAGATCTCTTTATCTGTCTTGGTGTGTGCAGGAAGATCTTCGATCTTGTCGGCATTAACACCGTAACAACAGGCATATCTGACCTGAGGGGAAGCAAGTCTCAAATGGACTTCTTTCGCGCCGTTCTCGCGCATAAAATGAATTATGTGCTTAGTTGTAGTACCTCTTACGAGCGAATCGTCAACGATACATATTCTCTTGCCCTGAACAGCACTCTTGAGAACGGAGAACTTCATTCTTACAGCGAGTTCTCTCTGTCCCTGCGTACTCTTGATAAACGTTCTTCCTACATAACGGTTCTTAAGAAGACCCATACCGTAGGGAACACCGAGGGAATCAGCATAACCTAAGGCTGCGGCATTACCTGAGTCCGGCGCACCGATGACAAGGTCACAGTCACAGGGCTGCTCCTTTGCCAAAGCTCTGCCTGCCGAATATCTTGATTCGAAGATCTCGGTTCCGTCTATCGTGCTGTCAGGCCTTGCAACATAAACATATTCAAATATACATACATGACCGTCGGCGACTCTGTCAGCCTTATCTTCATAGAAGAGTGATGATATTCCCTCGTTGGAGATGGATATGATCTCACCGGGTTCAATATCTCTGACGAACTCTGCACCGATTGCATCAAGAGCACATGACTCTGATGACAGGAAATACCTCTCCCCGGACTTACCAAGCACGAGAGGTCTTAACCCGAACGGATCTCTTACACCGATGAGCTTATTGTCTGTCATGAAGATCATCGAGTAAACACCCTTGATCTCCTTCATCATGTTAAGGATCGCATGCTCACAGTCATCTGTCGATATCCTGTTCCTTGAGAACAATGACAGAATAAGCTCTGAATCGGTTCCTGACTGGAAGATGGCACCGAGGTTCTTAAGTTCATCCCTGATAATGTCGGCATTCAGGACAACGGAATCGCAGGAAATACCGATATTACCAACTCTTGATTTGATAAGAACAGGCTGAATGCCGTCATTTCCGGTGGACTTGTCGGAACCGCCCCTCGCATGTCCGATCCCGCAATACCCGGGAAGTGCTGACAATGTTATCTCATCGAAAACATCGGTAACCATGCCCATCTGCTTATGCACAAGGAACGTTCCGTCATTGTTTACGGCAATTCCCGCTGCCTCCTGACCGCGGTGCTGCAGTGAGAAAACACCGTAGTACATGTCTTTTGCAATGTCTTTTGCTCCGGTTCTGTCAAAACATCCAAATACTCCGCTCATATTACCACCTTACAGTTCTGAGATTTTTGCCTGAAGTCTGGCGTCTCTTTGTTCGACAGAAGCTTCCAGGGACTTTTTATATTCAGCAAGCTTAGAAGACAATTCCTCATTGCCCAAAGCCAATATCTGACATGCCAGTATGGCGGCATTTGAACCGCCGTCGATCGCTACAGTGGCAACAGGAATACCCGTAGGCATCTGCACTGTAGCATAGAGTGCATCTACACCGTTCAGCGCTCCGCCCTTGCAGGGGACGCCGATCACGGGGAGGATCGTATTGGCGGCAAGCACACCGCCGAGATGTGCCGCCAGGCCCGCTGCCGCGATGATAACTCCGAAGCCGTTGTCCCGTGCATTTCTGGCGAGGTTTATTGCCCTGTCTGGAGTTCTGTGAGCTGATGCAACTCTGGCCTCGAACTCAACACCGAACTGCTTCAGCATCTTGAAGCACCCCTCCATTACGGGAAAATCAGAGTCAGAACCCATAACAATTAGAACTTTACTGTTCATGATATCTCTCCAATCAATTTATTATTCGTCTTCCTGAGACCAGCCAAGTCTGCTCAGCACTCTGTAATACTTGTCACTTCCCCATTCATAAGGGGCGGGACAAAAATCATTGCCTACGGAACTCGTCTGCGAGAACGGAATGATATTGAGCCTATAGTCTACACAATTACCCGTCTCCGCGTCCATAACAAATTCACATTGTAATATTACAGTATCCGGATCAGACAGCCATGTATTGCCGCCAAAACAGAAATTGGAAATACTGTATGCTATCCACTTGTCTTTGTACTTCTCAAGTGGCTGTAGTCTGTGCGGATGGCCGCCTACAACTATATCAACGCCTTTGTCGATGAGCTTGTGAGCAAGGACAGTCTGTTTATCATTTTGCTCATATTTGGCTTCCTCGCCCCAATGGCAATTTGCAATTATTATATTGCATCCTTCCGTCTTGAGTTCTTCAATGCGCTGATATGCAAGGTTAATCGGATCCCAGTCACAAATACCGAACATACCGATTTTGTAGTTGCCGACCTGATAAGTGGCAGCCGTATTCTGATCGCTCCATGTGATCCCTGCACAATAAAGATTAAATGTGGTATCAGTATAACCTTTCTCAAAGAAATCCATAGTGTGATTATTAGCGAGATTAACGGCTTCTATACCATTATTTGTAAGCATCTTCAGAGTATCCGGAGGCATTGCAAAAACGAACTGCTTGTCCTTATGCTCAGTTGCATTAGTTACGGTTCCTTCGAGATTTGCAATAGTAAGATCATCTTCCTTGAATATATCTGAACAATTCCGGAAACAGTAATTGAGGTCGCCGTCAACAACATATTCAAAGCCTTTGTTGGCATTTACACTCCTAAAATCAGAACAAAGAGTTACATCACCAATAAAAGAAACTACAACAGAATCATATGTCTTAGACGACTCAGAAGACTCATCGGAATTCCCGGAGCTTACAATACTGTCGGCAGCTTCAGTGAGCTTGCCTGTATCAATAGTAGCATTGCCGGAAGTATCTGACGTACCGGATGAGCCGTCAGTGGTGTCTGCCGCTGCGGAACCGGTACTGTCAGGAATAGCATTGTTACATCCGCTGCATGACATGATCAATGCGGATACCATCAATAAAGCTATTATATTCTTAAATCTTCTCCAAATCGCCATATTATCAGTTGCCGGTTACTCCTTTAAGAAGATAGTCCCTGACAAACTTGCCTGAATCAGAGATGAATTCATCAGGCCAGTGCCCCTGATACTTCTCTTCTATCGTAAGCACCTTGGATGCAAACTTAAGTGCATTGGAATTCTCTGAAGCAGGACTGCCGATAGACCAGTTGCACCAGCTGATATTGTGCTCCTCAAGGAAATCAAGCCACACCTGTGTCTCCTCAAGAAATAGCGGGCCTCCGCCTGAATCACCTGTGGTGCCCCACTCGGTAACGAACACTGCACAACCGTTCTTATTGGCTGTAAGGAGCTTATCTCTCAGATCCTGACCGTGAGAACCGGCATAGAAATGAAGAGTATACATAAGATTGTCGCCCTTGATCGGATCCTTGGAAGCAATATCCACATCCTGGCTCCAGGTCGGAGTGCCAACGATGATAACATTGTCAGGATCATTCTTCCTAATCGCCTTTATGATCCTCTCAGCATAAGGCTTTACCGTATTCTTCCAATCAACAGTCTTGGACTGGTCATCGAATCTCTTGCCGTTAGGCTCATTGCATACCTCGTAGATTACATTCGGGCAATCCTTATACAAAGCAGAGATACGGGTAAAGAAGTCTTCTGACTGCTCAGCAAACTCATTGGGATCACCATCCGGCAGGATATGCCAATCTATAAGGACATATATACCCTGATCAACGCAGAGATCGATTATCTTGCTCGTAAGTGTCAGATACTTGTCGGGATTGGATACATATCCGTCTCCGCCGCCTTCGGTAGATACGGCGACTCTGAGGATGCTGCATCCCCAATCCTGGGCTAATGTCTTAACTGCTTCTGCATTCCAGAAATATGCGGAGGCATTAAGAACATAGGAGCTCATTCCCTTGAGCTGAACCTTCTCACCGTTCTTATCCACAAGGTCGGTCCCTTTGACAGACAGCTGTCCGTGAATATCGACAGGCCTTTCTGTAACTACAGGCGTGCTGTTGGGTCCGTGAGCAGGCTTTGTCGTCTCTGTGCTCTCCGCAGTTGATTCAACTGTAGTCTCCGTTGTCGACTCTGTGGTGGTCGTCGGAGGAGGCAGCGTCTCGTCAGGGAGTTTATTTGAACATGAGGCTAATCCCAGGAGCATGGCAAAGGCCATTGTTGAAGTTATAATCTTAAAGAAATTAGATTTTCTCATACGGACACCTCATTTTTGGTATTCATTATTACGCCACAGTGATATTATAAAACAAGTTATGAATTTTATATAACACGATTTTATTTTTTTGATAAACACATGTTGTGCACCTTGCCACATTGTGTTCACAATTTATATACTTTTTGTTAAAATTATTATTGTTAGATAAATTTTATAATGTAATCAATAAAAATAATAAGTTTTGTTTAGGAGTAACTCAATGGCTCGTATTGATGCAATTAGAGAGAAAATACAAAAGTTAGGCAGGAAGCAGAAGCTTGATGGTCTCATCAAGTTCTCCACTGATGGTGATGAGATGGTGAGAACAGAGGCCGCCATAGCAATGGGCATGATCTCTACATATGAATCCGGTATGGCACTGATTCCGCTCCTACGTGACTCATCACCCATGGTCAGGGCTGCTGCCGCGACTTCCGCTGCAGATATTAATGCAAAGCACTGTGAAGAATATGTCAAGAAGCTTGCTTTCGCCGATTCGGATCCCAACGTAAGGAATGTTGCCAAGGCAGCTTTCGACAGGCTTAAGACCAGCGTTGTATAATTAATTAGCAAAAGGATTATAGGAGCCTCGCTGACGAGGCTCTTTTTTAATTTCTCTAAAGTTTATTAACGATCACTCGCGTTCAAGTCAGAACCAACGATCCGTAATAGCTCAACCCTGTCCCGGAAATCCTTTGAGCGCAGGCATAATTATTTCCGTAGAAAACAGGTCTGAAGACCTGACATAGCATAAGATCCTTACTTAACGGAATAAACTGTTACAGATATCGTCTCAGGCAGCTGCTGCTCGATTCTGAAGTAGATCGAGTTCTGCTTCGGTTCAATGATGACCGGAAGTTCTACCACACCCGTGTCCGTAGACTTGATCGACGAATAATCTATAGTTACGATTATATCCGACGATGTCAGGTTAGATATGGAATTCTGACGTCCGACAAGAGTCAGTTCAACCGAATCGATAGGATAAGACACTTCGATATTATCAGGCGTATCAGTCGATGAATAGGATATAGGAACTGTAAGAGTCTTACTGACGACAGGGTTATTATTGATCTGTATATACATCCAGAGGCCAACTGACAGTAACATGGAGAGAAGGAGAAATACAGTCCTCTCCGCCACGCCTACCTTCTGCGAATTCGGCACTTCCTCTGCAGCCCTCGTCTTGAGATTGATCCTTACCGGGGCAACGCCTGCTGCTTCTGTGACAGTATTCGTCTTCTCTATATGAATCGACTCAGATACGGAAGTTGAATCAGCCTTGCCTCCTTCGAGGATATCAGGATCCCGAACATCTATATGAACATTCTCAGGGGCCTTACGGACCTCGATATTGCGGTGTTTCCTGAATTTGCTTATTACCTTGCCGAGGCCCTTCTTGGAATGCTCATATTCGCCGACACCCAGAAGATAGGAGAGATTTGCTTCGAGCTCCATCTCATCTGCCATCTCAAAAAGCATTCCGTTCACGGCAATCGAACACTTGCCTCTCTCTTCGGATACTACAACGGCAACCGTATCGCCCATCTCGCTGGCACCTACCGCAGCGCGGTGTCTCGTACCGCTCCTCTCAAGGTTGTGCATCGTAACAGACAAAGGAACATGGCATCTGGCAGCGATTATCTTACCGTCCCTGATGAGCAGACCGCCGTCATGCATTGGAGAACCTTTGTAGAATACAGACTGCAGCACTGAATTAGTAACTGTCGAATCGAACTTAACCACGTTCTCCTGGTCGAGCAGCTCGTCAAGCCTCGTATTGCGTTCTATCAGGATAAGGGCTCCGGTATAAGTCCTGCACATCTCCTTACATGCATAACAAACCTCATGAATCAGCGATGACAGATTCTTATCATCATCTCTCTCGTTACCTTTAAAAAATTCTTTGATCGAGCCGGACGACCTGAGACCGACTGTCTCCAAAGCCCTTCTAAATTCAGGCTGGAACAGTATAATGAAGAATACGGCGAAGACATAAATGAGGTTATTGAACAGGTAACCTACCATTTGCAGTCCCAAGATCGAACAGAATATGACTATCGCCAGTATAAGGCCTATACCTTTTATAAGCTGCCAGGCTCTTGTCTGGCGGATAAACATTATTATCCAGTAGAAAAGGAATGTAACGAATACAATATCTACTATATACCTGACGATATCCCATGGACCGCCGAAGAAGAGATAGCCGTCACCGAGACTGGCCACAAGTTCTCTGAAAAATTCAACAATCTGCAAGAATATCGAATCTTCGCCCATATCTTCCTCCGTCAGCTTATTGAGTACGAGCTCTATCTTTAGATTATAACATAATACTCATATTAAATTAGCTAACGGAAATTATTGGCTCAAGATTGCCCCAAAGGGATCGTCTGGATCGTAGCTCCTGACTTCTCTGCCTCCATCGCAGCTTTATATTCATCAGGCAAAAGCGCCGAACCCGATTCCTTGAAGAAAAGCCCGAGGATGACACATGCGACATTGTTGATCCTTACCTGAAGAAGATCAGAGTCCTCAGTCTTAAGGATCGGATCGAGAATACTCATACTGTCAAGGTAAGTCCCCCTGATCATTCCGTCAAAAGCCTGCAGATCGAGGTTCTTCGTGTCATGCATCTCATCAACTGTCTTGAAATTATAATCATAGCTGTCGAAGAACACCACAGGCACCATGGCATTATCAAAGGGCAGATAATCTGATTTGTTCAGCGATACCTCACTGTAAATATCGAGTGAGCCGTCACCGTTAAGGTCCTGCTGGATCCTCGACTCATTATACAGAAGATTAAAATCGTTCAGATCATACAATGATTTCTCATAAGCAACATCGTAAGCCTGATAGAGCTTGCGCCTCATGGCATATTTACGTCCCGGGAGAAGCGAATTCATCCCGCTGTTGGCATATATCTTATCTCCGGCATAGATGCTGTCGATACAGATCATACCTTCCAGCTTTGATCTTACATCAGGCGTGAGTGCCGCAAAAAAGGTCTTGGCTCCGGCAAAATCATCCCCCGAGGCCCCGAAAGCAACAAAAATGATGTTGTAAGGCACATTTTTGAGAGACTTGAGTTCTTTAGCACAAGTCATAAGTGCACCGATCCCGGAAGCATTGTCGTTGATGCCGTCATAATCATATGTAACGGCCTCATCACCCTTCTCTTCCTTCATCTTGGCGTTAAATTCATCAAGTTCCTCCCTGGAATACTTGCTGTCATAATGGGCACCTACGATCAGATACCTCTCCGTCTGAATGTATTCACCGGTATCCTTGCTCTTACTGAACAACCCCATTCCGTTAAAGACGGCAATGTAATTGTTGGACTGCTTACCGTCATTCCCCGTAACCGCCTGTTTCTGAACATCATAGCCCAATTTGCGCAATTCATCCTCGATCATGCTCCCTGCTTTGGCTTCTTCTTCGGAATAAGCCTTGCGAAAAGGTGTCTCCTTCGCAAGCCGCCTTGCAAAATCAGACCCGTAAGTACCGTAATCGGCAACGGGACGGTCATCCTCATTCTTCCTGCATCCTGATACGACAAGCATAAATAATGATATGATCAATACTATTGATACTAATCTGCGCATATTACTCCAATCCTCTTCTCCAGAACTTCCATCGCACCGGCAACGCTTACCTGCTTCACTGTCCAGGACTTCTTATCAGGAGCAAGGTCAACCATTGACATTCCGTCACGGTAACGTCTGCGGAGTGAATCCCCCATTACTTTGAGGATCATCTTGCCGGATACGCCCTTAAGCTCATACGGCAAACCGGTTCTGTCATACATCTCCCGGAGATTTGCCCTTATCTTCTCGGGAACAGCCGAATATATTCCCAGTGCCAGCGCCTCACCCTCGGAGTAATTCATAAATCTGAAGTATCCCTGTATGGCATCAGCTATCTCATTACCGAGAGTCAGAAGAATGGGATTCTTCCTCTCGATGGCAGCTCTCGTATTATACACTTTCTCAAGGAAAACACGAAGGTCACCATAATCCGTGATCTCCGATAACAGATCAGGATCCTCAAGGACGGAATATCTGACACAGGCGGCATAACCGTTCATCTTCACCTTATCCGGAACGGATCTGAGGAAGTCCGGATCAGCAAAAACAGCACATATATCGTTCTCCTCGGACATAACATTCTTATGGCTTCCTGAATTGATCATTGCCGATCTGGCAACGCTCCCCTCTGCCATGGCATTGAGCGTAGTAGGGACAAGTATCAGCTTGAGATCAGCATTATATACGCTGCACGCAAACGAAGTCACGTCAAGGACACCTCCGCCTCCGAGTGCTATTACATGATCACCGCTTCCGAAATCAAAATCAACGAAAGCCTTCACAACCTCGGATACAGCCTCAAGATTCTTATACATATCTCCGGCATCCACGATCACAAGCTGCGGTCTTACGCCCTTATCCAGGAATTGCTGTTCAAATCTTGAATAGAAATATCCGCCGACGTTGCGGTCCGAGACAACGAGTATCTTCGCGCTTCTGATATCGGAACAGCCACGTTCCTCTATATATTTACAGATAAAGTCGAAAGCAATGCTCTGACCGCAGTAATACTCGCCTTTCCTGTTAACGGACAACCTATCCAAATCAAGTTCCCCCCAAAAATATGATATATTTAATGATACCACTAAATATTTAATTATTATAAGTGATATAATACAGACTGCACAAGATAAAGTAATTAATACAAGAGGGAGCGATCCATGAAGATCAGGACAAGATTTGCACCGAGTCCCACCGGTTTTATGCATGTGGGCAATTTAAGGACGGCACTTTATGAGTACCTTATAGCTAAGCACGAGGACGGCACTTTCGTGCTCAGGATCGAAGATACCGATCAGGAGAGATATGTAGAAGGCGCAACGGATGTTATCTACAACACGCTGAAGATAGCCGGACTGGTCCATGATGAAGGACCTGATATAGGAGGAGACTTCGGACCTTACGTTCAGAGCCAAAGACTCAGCCTCTATAAGCCCTATGCCGAAGAACTTGTAAAGAAGGGCTGTGCCTACTACTGCTTCTGCTCCAAGGAGAGGCTTGAGAAGCTCCATGAATCCGGAGCTGTGGGATATGACCGTCACTGCAGGAATCTGTCACAGCAGGAGATTGACGATAATCTTGCCAAGGGTCTTCCCTACGTCATCCGCCAGAAGATGCCTACCGAAGGCGAATCAACATATAATGACCTTGTTTACGGCGATATAACTGTGCCTTACGAGGATCTGGATGACCAGATACTGCTGAAGGCAGACGGCTTCCCTACTTATAATTTCGCGAATGTTATAGATGACCATACGATGGGCATCACCCATGTTGTGAGAGGTTCGGAGTATCTGTCATCAACGCCCAAGTACAATGCATTGTACAATGATTTCGGCTGGGATATCCCAACATACATTCACCTGCCTCTTATCATGGGCAAGACCGTTAACGAGGACGGAACAGAGACGATCTCCAAGCTGTCCAAGCGTCACGGTTCCACCGGATTTATGGATCTCATCGGAGAGGGATTCCTTCCGGAATCGATAATCAACTATATTGCACTACTTGGGTGGGCTCCTTCTGATAATCAGGAGATATTTACTCTCGAAGAGCTGATCAAAGTCTTTGATGTACACGGAATCTCCAAATCACCGAGCGTTTTTGATTACGATAAGCTCGAATGGGTCAACGCAGAGCACATCAAGAGAATGTCAGAAGCTGAATTTACTTCACACGCGAAGCCTTATTATGACAAATATGGTATAACAAGCGACAAGTATCAGCTTCTCGACGAGATACTTAAGCCCAGGATCACGAGATTTACGCAGCTTGATGACAAACTGGCGTTCCTGGGGAGTCTGGCAGATTATGATATCTCTCTTTTTGAACATAAGAAGAGCAAATCGACTGTTGAATCATCAAGACAGATACTCAGTGATGCAATTACAATTCTTGAACAGACCGATTGGGACCGCGATACTATTACAGAGGCGCTCAAGAAGTATGCGGAAGACAAAGAGATCAAGAATTCTGTTATAATGTGGCCCGTCAGGATCGCTGCGGCAGGAGTTGCAGTTACACCCGGCGGATGTGCAGAAGTGCTGATACTTCTCGGCAAGGAAGAATCACTCCGCAGGATCAGGATCGGATACGACAAGATAAAGGAGCTTTAATAACATGGCTGAAGGAAAGCATTTTATTCAGGAGATCATAGAAGAGGAGCTTAAGGAAGGCGGAAGATGTTACGGTAAGACCGTGCACACGAGATTCCCTCCCGAACCTAACGGATATCTTCATATCGGTCATGCCAAGGCACTGGAGATCGATTTCGGCATGGCAGAGCAGTATGGCGGCCTGTGTAATCTCCGCATGGATGATACAAACCCCACCAAGGAAGACGAGGAATTCGTCGATGCGATCAAGGAAGACATCAAGTGGCTTGGTCATAACTGGGACGACAGGTTCTATTATGCATCTGATTATTTCGAGCAGATGTATGAATATGCGGTAGAGCTTATCAAGAAAGGTCTTGCATATGTCTGTGAGCTCACGCCCGAACAGATGAAGGAGATGCGCGGTGACACGCAGACTCCTGCCAGGAGCCCTTACAGAGACAGGCCTTTCGAGGAGAGCCTTGATCTGTTCCGCAGAATGAGAGACGGCGAGTTCGAAGACGGCAAGATGACGCTCAGAGCAAAAATAGACCTGGCTTCGGGCAACTTCAACATGAGAGACCCTGTTATCTACAGGATCAACCGTCTCCCTCACCACAGACAGGGAACAAAGTGGGTCATCTACCCAATGTATGACTTTGCTCACCCCATAGAGGATGCACTGGAAGGGATTACTCATTCCCTCTGTTCCCTGGAATTTGAAGCCCACAGGCCTCTGTATGACTGGGTTGTCAACAATATCTCCGTCGAATGCAAGCCGCGTCAGATCGAGTTCGCAAGGCTGGGTATTACCAACACGGTATTGAGCAAGCGTAAGCTCAGGAACCTGATCGAGAACGGTTATGTAGAGGGCTGGGATGATCCCAGAATGCCGACTTTGTGCGGTCTCAGGAGACGCGGATATACCCCTGCTGCGATCAGAGCTTTCCACGAGAGGAACGGTGTATCCAAGGTCAACTCACTTGTTGACTTCGCCTTCCTTGAGTACTGCCTCAGAGAGGATCTTAACAAGACAGCCAAGCGTGCAATGGCGGTTCTGCATCCTGTTAAGCTCATTATAGACAATTACCCTGCTGACATGACTGAAGAATTTACGGTTGAGAACAACCCTGAGAACCCGGATGACGGAACAAGAACCGTATCTTTCTCAAGAGAGCTCTGGATCGAAGCAGAGGATTTTATGGAAGTTCCTGCCAAGAAGTACTTCCGTCTCTTCCCCGGCAATGAAGTCAGACTGAAGTCTGCATATATCGTTAAGTGTACGGGTTGTGACAAAGATGAAGACGGCAATGTTACAGCTGTTCACTGCGAGATGGACAAAGACAGCCGCGGAGGCAACCCTGCTGACGGCCGTAAGATCAAATCTACAATTCACTGGGTCGATTCAAGAACATGTGTTGATGCGGAGATTCGTCTGTATGATAAGCTCTTCCTCACTGAACAGCCCGACCTCGCAGATTGTAATTATCTTGATTTTATCAACCCTGATTCTCTTGAGATAATTAACGGTGCCAAGGTTGAAGCTTCACTTGCGGACACCAAGCCGGCTGACAGATTCCAGTTCCTGAGAGTCGGTTACTTCTGCGCAGACAACAAGGATTCGGCTCCCGGACACCTTGTATTTAACAGAGCTGTATCACTCAAGGACAGTTACAAGCCTGAAGCACAATGATATAATCTTAAAAGAAGCATAATTAGGAGGCACCATATGTTTGAATTTGAGAAGCTTTGTCACAAATATGAGGATATGACATATGAGGAGAGAAGGGATGAACTCCATGAACTCTCGAAGTCTATTATACCTGCTCTTATGCTCCTTCCCAATGGTCTTGAGGCATTCAAGATCCTCATACGCGCCGCCTGCGCAGCAGACGGAGAACTTCAGGGGGCCGAATATACTCTCGTCGCTTCTGCTACCGGTATTGATGTCGGTTTTGAGAATGCTGAATTCCTTGTTAACAACACAAATCACAAAGCACTCAGAGAGCTCGCTGATGTGATAGTTGATATATTCGGCAATCTCGACCTTAATGTGAAGGCTGATATGGTATCGTTCATGCTCTGTATCGTATCTGCGGACAACAGGATCACGCTCAAAGAGAGCATGTTCGTACAGAAGCTCATCAAATAAAGGAAAATAATGCCATGTTCTTTTACACTTACTACCAGTACTCTCCCCTGGCAACGCTATTGTCTGCACTTATTAACCTGTACTCCTACATCGCAGGGATCGTAGGGATATTCCTTGCAGCTAAGTTTATCAAGACGAATATTGCTCTGGTAATACTTGGCGGCGTACTGATCGTGTCTGCTGTTCTTGTTTTTATATTTCTCCGCAAGATCCCTGCCAAAGTCGCAGAGACAAACGGACTTAAAAACATCAAGACCAAGACAGGATTTACAGTCATGTACTGTAAGGAACACCCTGATGCCTATGAGTCCTTATGCCGCGAGAATCCTGATTTTGCTGCAAAGTACATGCTGACCGACGAAGGCAAGATCGTCAAGAGGAAAGCGGAATAGTAAATCAGTTCTTATCACGAAGCACTGTAAGTCAGATACACTTCAAGCCTGGAACTATCATTGAAACAAACTTCTTCAAAACTGTTACTTTCATTGTCTTTTCGTAAACGGTAAACCATCGGTACCTTGCAATATTTACGCCGAGCGTTCA
>Ga0247608_10000236_pt1 | contig 100305 bp, 107 predicted proteins | sample 176DNAGHGlowgp2_FD_193490 | JGI IMG/M metagenome (GOLD analysis project Ga0247608, IMG submission 193490) | Sheep rumen microbial communities from Palmerston North, Manawatu-Wanganui, New Zealand - 1766 DNA GHGlow gp2 | ecosystem: Host-associated > Mammals > Digestive system > Stomach > Rumen... | reverse complement strand
GGGTATTAGTAAATATGAAATAGATGGTACTAGTTATACAAGTACAAGCATAAAACTAAATAAAGAAGTATCTAGTGTTAATATTACCATTTATGATAAAGCTGGTAATACCAAAGCTATTAGTTGCAAATTAGAAGATAAAAGGCCAACTCCATCAAGTGCTAAGCCATCATCAAGTAAACCAGAAAAAATTCCTGGGGCAGAATATGCTGAAGGCGGCATGCCAATACCAGTATATAACCAAAATGACTATGGTAAAGTCTGCCTTACAAAATCATGCGATAAGACAATTAAATCATCGGGTTGTGGGTTCGTTTCTAGTGCAATGATAATATCTTACTTGCGCGATGAATTAATCACTCCAGATATACTAATAGATGATTGGTCTATTAAGTATTATATTTATAATAGTGGTATGTCAGGAAAATTCCCAGATGCCGCAGCTAAACATTACAACTTAGGTGAAGTCATTAGTACTGGAAAAACATCGGTGGCTTTTGAAGCATTGGAACAGGGCCATCCAGTAATGGTTGGCTTGGCTAAAGACAATGTGTTTGTAAAAGGAAGTCACTATGTATTACTTAGGGGGATTAGAGAAGATGGTAAAATATTAGTAAATGACCCCTATAGTAGGAGTAAAACTAATTCAAAATATACAAAAGAACAAATAAGTTATAGCGCTTTAGAATACTTCATTTGGCCAACTAAAGAAGAAGTTAATGAAAGAAAAACCGTGAATGATTAACTAGAATAATAAGGAGGGACACAGATGTTTTTAAATCGTAATAATGACCTTGATGATGATTTCAATGATAAACAATATCAAAATGAAAAAAAATTATTTAATTTACCTAAATTACCTTTAATTATTATTGGTGGTATTATCCTTTTAATTGTTATTATCTTTTTAGTTAGTAAACTATTTAATAAAGATAAAATCGTTTATGAAGAAAAAATATACTATATCAATTTAATTGGTAGTACTAATATTACGATGTATCAGGGAGATATCTTCGTAGAACCTGGTTATAAAGGAATCGATGATGAAGGAAATGACTTAACTGATGAAGTAGTTGTTAGTACCAATATTAATAGTAATGAAATTGGTAACTATAAAGTAAGCTATACTTTAGGGAATATTACTAAAGAAAGAAACGTCAAAGTAATTGATAAGCCAGATGGAGCTACTTATATTCACTTGCACGGAGATGTTAATGTTTTCTTATATGTTGGTGAAAAATATGATGAAAAAAATTGCGATGTTGTTGATACAGTTGATAGTGATATTTTAAAAGATAAAGTTATTATAAATAGTAATGTCGATACCTCAAAAGAAGGCATCTATAAAGTAATCTATTCCGTAACTAATACTAGGGGCATAACTACTAGTAAAGTAAGAACCGTTATTGTTATGGATCGAAATCTAAGTTTAATTCCTAGTCCTAACGAAGTAACAAACGGTAATGTCACTATCAATATCTATGCTAGAGACGAACTATTCGATTATTTAGTCTTACCTAATAATATGAAAGAAACTAAAAGTGTTTCAACATATGAAGTAAGTAATAATGGAACCTATAAATTTATTATGTATAATAATAAAGGTGAAAGTAGAGAAAAAAGCATTGAAATAACTAATATTGATAGAGAGGTGCCTAGTGGAAGTTGCTCTGGATATTATGGAAGTGGTATATCACAGATAACTATTAAAGCTAAAGATAATGTGGGTATTAGTAAATATGAAATAGATGGTACTAGTTATACCTCATCAAGTATTAAACTAAATAAAGAAGTATCTAGTGTTAATATTACCATCTATGATAAAGCTGGTAATACCAAAGCTATTAGTTGTAAATTAGAAGATAAACGTCAAGCACCGTCAAGCGCTAAACCATCATCTAGTAAGGCATCATCAAGTAGTAAACCAGTCATTAAACCATATACACTTGAAAGCTTGATATATAAAGATTTATGTGAAGAAGTATATGAAATAACAGCTGAAGATTTAAATAACTTGTTTGAATATTGGTCACAAATTAAACACAATCCAGATTCACCATTATTAGGTACTGGTGACGCTTGGATAAAAGCATGCGAAGCAACAGGTCTAGATCCCACTACCTTAATTGGTATTAGTGGAGCTGAAACTGGAAGAGGTTCTATCGAAGGTATGGGTTATATGAAAATGAAAAACTTCTTTGGCATGGATTATATCGATCCATATGGTGATGGAACTGAATATGAAGTAAAATGGGGTCCAACAGATCTATTCAAGGGTGATGTTTATTTAGCGGTATTACAAAGTGCCAAAAGAATTAAAAACTTCTATTATGGCAAACTAGGTGCTAAAAATATGTATCAATTAGGAAGAATTGGTTATGGTGGACCTAAAAATGATGAGCAAGCACTTGGCTTTGCAAGAGCAAAATGCCGTCCAATGTTAGAAGCCTTAGATTATATGTTGGAAGCTAGAGAAAAAAATAATTAAAAAAATAATAACAAATATAAAATATAATAGCAATTTCGAATAAATTATGTTATTATATTATGGAAAGAAAGGGATATTATGGATGATATTTTATTAAACACTGAAGAAAAAATGGAGAATACGATCAATTCATTAGAAAATAAATTTACTAATGTTAGAGCTGGAAGAGCCAATCCAAGCATGTTAGATGGTATTAATGTTGAATATTATGGAGTACCAACATCCTTAAAACAATTAGCAAATATTAGTGTGCCAGAAGCAAGACAACTAATGATTAAACCTTTTGATAAATCAATTCTTGGTGGCATTGAAAAAGCTATTTTTGAAGCAAATTTAGGTATAACTCCAAATAATAATGGTGAATGTATTTTCTTGGTAATTCCACCATTAACTGAAGATAGACGTAAAGAACTTGTTAAACAAGTTAAAACTTTAGCTGAAGAAGGTCGAATTGCACTAAGAAACATTCGCCAAGATGCTAATACTGCTATTAAAAATTTAAAATTACCAGAAGATGAAGAAAAATATGGTAATGAAGAAGTTCAAGAATTAATCAATAAATATAATAAAATTATTGATGAAAAATTGAAAGCAAAAGAAACAGATTTAATGACTATATAATCAAATATAGGGGGAATGGGGATGCAATCAAAAGCATTATATATACCGACTGATGAAGATATATATAAACTACAAAAAATAAAAGAAGCAAATGACATTAATAAAGTAGATATTTATGGATATCTTGTGGCAAAAGCTATTGAAAAACTTATTATTGATTTTAATTTTTTAAGATATAAAGATATTCCGGTAACTGATATTCCTGAAGTAATTCATGGTATATGCTATGTATATCCAACAGAAATATATAACTCAGAATATGCTAAATATGATGCTGATTTATGTCATAAGATTTTAGTTCAGAGCTTTGATAATAGTATATCTAATTTAGATAGATTAAGTTTATTTGCGCCAAGTGTCGAGTTTAATCGCAAGACAATAAGCATGACTTTAGACATTTTAAATGAGAAATTAAAAGATAATCCTAAATATCGTTTCACTTATAATGATAGTGAATTACTTAATGCTATCTTTGGCGTCAACTATAATGAATTTTTATCTTTATCATATCATGATATGGTAAAACTAATTCATCTTGATCCAATTTATGCTTTGAAGTTTGATTCTCAAAAATTAATACCAGAAATTACTGATCCTGATGAAAGACTTATTAATTATCGTTTAGGAATATTACTTGAAACAGGCATCCGTAACTATAAGCAAAGATATGATCTTCATGAATATGTTGGTTATAACTTTGAAAAAGAAGATATGACAAATCCTAAAGATGAGCAAGTAAAAAAATTAATTAAATATTTACATCATAAATAAACAATGATGAGGAAATAGTAATACTTATTTATTAGCTTATAGAGAGTTAGTGATTGGTGGAAACTAACAGCTATTAAAGTATGAATTCACCCTTGGAGTTTAAACGTTAACTTACGTTACAGTTTTGAGTGTATAACTAAGAGTTATAAATAAAGGTGGTACCGCGATTATTCGTCCTTTAATTTATAACTTTTTTATATTTTAAAGGAGGAAAAAATGAATAAAGATAGTATATTAAAAATAAAATCAGAAATTATTAAATTATTTGAAACTAATCTTGATATTAAAAAATTAAATGATTTAAAAGTAGAATATCTAGGTAAATCAGGTAAAATAACCGAATTATCAAAAGGTATGAAAGATGTTCCTAATGAAGAAAAGAAAGAATATGGTATTTTAATTAATGAATTAAGAGAATTATTTAACACTAACTTCGATGCCTATAAAGAAAAATTAGAAACCGAAGAATTAAATCAGAAATTAGCAAGTGAAAAAATTGACGTAACATTACCAGCCACAAAGATTAAGTGTGGTGCTCCAAATATTCTAGAACATATTATCGAAGAAGTGGAAGAAGTATTCATGTCAATGGGTTACGATGTAGTTGATGGGCCCGAAATTGAAGAAGACAAATATAATTTTGAATTATTAAATATTCCTAAGGGTCATCCTGCTAGAGATGCTCAAGATACTTTTTATATTGAAGATGAAAAAATCTTATTGCGTAGCCAAACATCACCCGTTCAAGCGAGAACAATGCTAGCTGCTGGTGGTAATAAACCGATAAGAATGATATGCCCTGGTAAGACATATCGAAGAGATGCTGACGATGCTACTCATTCTCATCAGTTTATGCAAATCGAAGGCTTACTAGTTGATAAGAATATTAGTTTATCAGACTTAAAAGGAACCTTTGATACAATTGCCAAAAAACTATTTGGTGATGATTGTGTAACTCGTTTTAGACCAAGTTATTATCAATTTACTGAGCCATCAGTAGAAACTGATATTTCTTGCTTTGCATGTAAGGGAAAAGGCTGTAGTCTATGTAAAAATACTGGTTGGATTACCGTTAGTGGCGCTGGTATGGTGCATCCTAATGTTTTAAGAAATTGTGGCTATGATCCTAATGAATGGAGTGGCTTTGCTTTTGGCTTTGGAGCTGAAAGACTAGCTATGTTAAAATATGGCATTAACGATATAAGAACATTCTATCAAACAGATTTAAGGGAAAGTGCTACATTTGATAGAAAGGATGTGGAATAATGATTAGTTTAAATTGGGTAAAAGATTATGTTGATATTGAAAATGAAGATTTAAAAGAATTAGCTGTTAAAATAACTAAAGCTGGTGTCAATGTAGAAAAAGTTATTAAAAATCACATTGATAACTTAGTAATTGGAGAAGTGGTGGAATGCACTAATCACCCTAATAGTGATCATTTGCACATCTGTAAAGTTGATATTGGTAGGGAAGTAACTCAAATTGTTTGTGGTGCTCATAATGTTAGAAAAGGAATTAAAGTAATTGTAGCTTTACCTGGATGTATTCTTCCTGGTAATAATGAGATCAAAGCTGGTGTCATTAGAGGTGAAGTTTCTAATGGTATGATTTGCGCTTTGTTTGAATTAGGATTAGAAGAAAAAACAGAAGAGAATTATAACAAAGGCATTGCTGAGCTTGTTACTGATTTAGTTCCCGGAACAGATGCCAATATCTATTTAGGTACCGATGATACTATCTATGAATTAGATGTCCATAAACACAGGAACAATGACTGCTATTACCACATTGGCTTTGCTTATGAAATAGCATCTATATTATCAAAAAAAGTAACTTTACCAGACATTACGCATAATGAGGATAGTGATAATATTAATAATCATTTTACGCTATTGGTAGATACTCCGAAGTGTCCATATTATTTAGCTAAAATGGTCAAAAATGTTATCATTAAAGAATCTCCTGAATTCATCAAAAAAAGATTAATCTCCGCTGGTATGAGACCAATTAACAATGTTGTTGATATTTCTAATTATGTTATGTTAGAATTCGGACAACCATTGCATTTCTTTGATAAAGATAAACTTGGTGATAAAATTTTAGTAAGACAAGCTAAAGATAATGAAGATATTAAAACTTTAGATGGCATTGATAGAGTACTCTCAAATAATGATATTGTTATTACTGATGGTAATAAACCTGTATGTATTGCTGGTGTTATGGGTGGTGAAAACACTGATGTCGATGAAAACACTAAAAATATTTTAATTGAATCAGCCATTTTTGATGCTATATCTATAAGATATACTGCTAATAGGTTAAATTTAAAAAGTGAAGCCTCTATTAGATATGGAAAAGGTTTAAATTATGAATATACTAAAATGGCCATTGAAAGAGCATGTCATTTATTAGAAATGTATGCTGATGCGACTATTCTATCCGGAATTGTTACACATGATAACCTAGATAAAAAAGCAAAAGTAGTAACATTTAAAACTAATGAAATTAACACACTTCTAGGTATAGAATTAACTGATAAAGATGTTGAAACGGAATTGACTAGATTAATGTTTACATATACTAAAGATAATGATAAATTTGTTGTTACTATTCCTAATAGAAGATTAGATATTGATCCATTTGTTAATGACATTGCTGAAGAAATTGGCAGATTATATGGATATCATAATTTAGTATCAACATTGCCGAAAGTTGAAACTAGAAGGGGAGTATATGTCGGCGATGTTAAGATTCGTAAAGAGATTTCAAAAAGACTAAGAATGTTAGGATTAAATGAAACTAAAACATATACCTTAACTAGTCCTGAAATGTCTAAAACATTTAGATATGAAGAAAAAGAACAAGTAACTTTACCTAATCCAATGAGTATTGATAAGTCAGTTGTTAGAACAACGCTTATTCCATCATTAATAAACACTTATGAATATAATAAAGCGAGAAATATTAAAGATATCTTGTTATATGAAATTGCTAAAACATATGATGTTAAATATGTTGAAGATATGAAAGTAGCTATGTTAATTAAGGGTAATTACATAACAAATGAATGGAATCATAACGAGGTTAAATGTGACTTCTATACCTTAAAAGGTATTACCCAAAACTTATTAGACTATTTAGGCTTTAAAAACAGATATAGTCTAGAGCAAACCACAGTTCCGGATATGCATCCAGGAATGACCGCTAAAATATTATTAGATAGGGAAGAGATTGGTATTATTGGTAGAGTTCATCCTAATTATAAAAGAGATGAAATCTATGTTGCAGAATTGTCAGTAACTAAACTATATAATAAACAAATCAAACCAGTTAAGTTTAAAGAAGCTAATAAATATCCAGAAATAATTAAAGATGTTGCCTTTGTTATTCCTAACGAAATGGAATCAATTACCATTAAGAATCAAATTATGAAGTCTGGTGGCAGATTACTAACTGATATAGAAGTATTTGATTTATATCCGAACATTGAAGATGGTAAAAAATCATTGGCATATAAACTAACCTTTGCAGATCCAACTAGAACGTTAACTGATGAAGAAGTAATGAATATCTTTAACAAAATAATTGACGAAGTAACCACTAAATGTAATGTTAAAATAAGAGATTAAAAAAGTACCTTTAATGAAGGTACTTTTACTTTACTATTTTTTGCATATCACTAGGTATTTCGCTTTCAAGGTGAATTAGTTTTTTAGTTACTGGATGAATAAACTCTAGTATATTAGCGTGTAAACATAATCTTTTAATTGGGTTAGTCTTACATTTATATTTCTTATCACCAACAATTGGATATCCTCGCTCGCTCAAATGTACTCTAATTTGATTTCTTCTCCCAGTATCAATAAATACTTGTACTAAACTATAATTATTATTATTTTTGATAACAGAGTAGTGAGTGATGGCTTCTTTGCCTTCATTATTTTTAGAGGAATATACAAATTGCTCTCTATTCTCTAAAAGAAATGTATGAATTGTTCCAGTTCCTTTCATAACACCATCGACAATCGCCAAATATCCTCGCTTCTTAACAGTCGTATTCCAATTATTTTGCATCTTGTCTCTAAGCTTTTCATCTTTACAAAATAAAAGTATTCCTGAAGTATCTTGATCTAATCTATGAACGACAAAGATATATTTGTGATCATTCTTTTTAACATAATCAGAAACCATTCTATAAGCAGTAATATTCTTTTCTTTATCATTTGATATTGATAATAATCCACTAGGTTTATTGATGGCAATTAAACAATCATCTTCATATAGTATATCCAAATCATATTCATTAATTTTATTTTTAGTATATGATATTTCTACTTTGTCATCATCATGAAGAAGAAAACTGCTATTGGTAAGTACTTTATCATTGACTTTAACCATTCCATTTTTAATATAATTTTTAATAGTTTTGTTTGATAAATCTTTTTTAAAATTACTAATACTATTTAATAGTGTAATATTATCATGATTGATATAATCTTGTTTTTTATTCATATATATCACCAAAATAATTGTACTAAATTTTTTTGATTAAGTAAATATATGATATAATAACGACTAGGTGATATTATGTTTAATAAACTAATTAAAGAAATATGTCATGAATTAAATATTAAATATACTTATCTATCTAAAAATTGGATAGTTATGTTAGAAAAAGATAATAAAGTAAGATATTTATCCGGGAATAAATTTGATTTAAATGGTCATGGAATTGGCATTATTATGGATGACAAATATGCTTTTTATGATACCCTAAAATATTTAAATATTCCAGTATGTGAATACAGTATTTTTTATCGCGAAGATAATAAGTTTGATTATGCTAAAGACTGTCATACTAAAGAAAATTTATTTAATTTATTTGCTAAATATCATCATGATGTTGTTATTAAACCTAATTTAGGTTCCGTAGGCTTAGGCGTTTATCATATAACTGATAAAGAAGAACTATTAGAAAAAACAAAAGAACTATTAAAAGATAATTTTTCTATCAGTATATGCCCTTTTTATCATATTAAGAATGAATATCGGGTAATCATTTTAGATAATCAAATAAAGTTGCTGTTTAAAAAGTTTAATCCAGCAGTTATTGGGGACGGAAAAAGCACTCTAAAAGAATTACTTGTTAATTTTAATAGATATTATTTCTCAGATAAAGATATTCCTAACATTATACCTAAAAAAGATGAAGTATATACATATGATTTTAGATTTAATTTATCTTGTGGTAGTACTGCTTCATTAGATATTGATAGCGAGTTAAAAATAAAGCTTGCTAATCTAGCCTTAGATGTCTCTAAAAGAGTAGGTATCACTTTTGCTAGTATTGATATAATTGATACGACTAATAATGAATTATTAGTCCTTGAAGCCAATAGTGGTGTAACTATTAATAAAGTTATTAATTTTATTCCTAATGGCTATGAAATAGCTAAAGAAATTTATAAAGAAGCTATTATAAAAATGTTTAGTAATTAACTTGCCTAAAACACTAAATTGTGCTATTATGTATATAGATGAAGGCATCTTCATATAATAAAAAAGTAGCATTCAATATTGCGCATTGGATGATACCGAATTGGTTCACCTAACTACAACTTAGTTAGGTGATTTTTTCTTATATTAACACTACAAAAAGTAATGCTATTAATAAGATTATGATGATAATAAGAAATAATAACAATATAGTGTACAAAATGTCTCTCTTATTCATAGCACCACCTCCTCTCGCAAGATTAGAGGCATCACCCAACTTATTAAATGTTTCAATCAAATCATATTTAATATATTTATATAAGTCAATATTAACATATAAAACAAATTAAAAACGTTAACCAATCGGTAACATACTTTATGTAAAACATTAACAAAAATAAACATTGTAAAATAATGCTTTTTTTGTTATAATTTTATTTGAATAGAAAGAGGTGTCATATGGCAAGTATTAGTGATAAAGAATTAAAATTATTAGATGCTTATTTTAGAGCAAGTAATTATTTATCGGTTGGACAGTTATATTTACTAGATAATCCATTACTAAAAAGAAAATTGACATTGGATGATATTAAACATAAATTAGTAGGTCATTGGGGAACTGTTCCGGGACAAAATTTTATTTATACGCACTTAAATCGCATTATCAAAAAATATGATTTAAATATGATTTATGTTTCTGGGCCTGGACATGGTGGTAATTCCTTGGTAGCTAACACTTATTTAGAGGGTAGTTATACTGAAGTATATCCCAATATCACATATGATGAAAATGGACTAAAAAAATTATTTAAACAATTTAGTTTTCCGGGTGGCGTATCTAGCCATGTAGCCCCCGAAACCCCAGGTTCTATCAACGAGGGTGGAGAACTTGGATATAGCCTATCACACGCATATGGTGCCGTTATGGATAATCCTAGTTTAATCGTTGCTTGTGTCGTTGGTGATGGCGAAGCAGAAACTGGTCCATTAGCTACTTCTTGGCATGGTAATAAATTTATTAACCCTAAAACCGATGGCGTCGTTTTACCTATTCTTCATTTAAATGGTTATAAAATTGCTAATCCAACTATCTTTGGCAGAATGACTAATAAAGAATTAGAATCGTTCTTTATCGGATGTGGTTATAAACCATATTTTGTTGAAGGCGAAGTACCTATGGATATGCATAAAAAAATGGCCATGACCTTAGATAGAGTAGTCAAAGATATTAAAACCATTAAAAAGGGTAATAGCGTCAAAAGACCTATTTGGCCAATGGTTGTTCTAAGGACGCCTAAAGGATGGACCGGTCCAAGTATTGTTGATGGTAAGCAAGTTGAAGGTACATTTAGAGCTCATCAAATACCACTAGTAGTAGATAATGAACATAAAAAGAATCTAAATATATTAGAGAAATGGTTAAAAAGTTATCGCCCTGAAGAATTATTTGATAAAGATGGTAAATTAGTTAAAGAAATTAGAGATACTATTCCTAAAGGGAACCATCGAATGGGAGCTAATCCGAATGCTAATGGTGGCATGCTATTACATGATTTAGTAACTCCTGATTTTAAAAAATATGAAATTAAAGTCCCATATCCTGGTAGTGTTTTAAAAAGTGATATGACAGAAGTTGGAAAATACTTACGCGATGTTATTTCCTCAAATAAAAAGAATTTCCGTATTTTTGGCCCTGATGAGGCTTTATCAAATCGCTTAGGAGCAATCTTTGAAAAAACTAATCGTAGATGGATTGATAAGAAAATTAAGACAGATGATTTCTTATCATCTGATGGAAGAGTAATTGATAGTATACTTTCAGAACACATGTGTGAAGGTATGCTCGAAGGTTATCTTTTAACTGGTAGACATGGTTTATTTAATAGTTATGAAGCTTTTATTAGAATCGTCGACTCTATGGCTAGCCAACATGCTAAGTGGTTAAAAGTATGTGCTGATTTACCTTGGCGTAGACCGATCGCTAGTTTAAACTATGTCTTGTCATCTAATGTATGGCAACAAGACCATAATGGTTACACCCATCAAGATCCCGGATTTTTAAATCATATTGCAACAAAGAAGGCTGAAATATCAAGAATGTATTTGCCACCAGATGCCAATTGTTTATTATCTTGTATGGATCATTGCCTAAAAAGTAAAAACTATATCAATGTTATCATCGCATCTAAACATCCAAGTCCACAATGGTTGACAATGGAAGAAGCGGTAAAACACTGTACTAAAGGGGTAGGTATTTGGAACTTTGCTTCTAATGATGAGGGTATGGAGCCAGATATCGTTATGGCCTCATGCGGCGATGCTCCAACTTTAGAAGTATTGGCAGCTATTTCAATTTTAAGAGAAAACTTTCCAGAAATTAAAATTCGCATGGTCAATGTTGTCGATTTGATGAAATTACAATCAAATAATCGTCATCCTCATGGTATGACCGATGAAGAATATGATGCCATATTCACTAAAGATAAACCAATTATCTTCAATTTTCATGGATATCCTGATTTAATTCATCAACTTACATATCAAAGAACGAACCCACATCTACATGTTCACGGATACATTGAAGAAGGAACAATTACAACACCTTTCGATATGAAAGTTCAAAATAAAATAGATCGTTATCATTTAGTAATCGATGCCTTAAAGTATTTACCACAACTAGGCAACCGCACAGCATCATTAATTCAAGAGTGTCGTAATAAACTAATTGAACATAAGGTTTATATTATGGAAAATGGTATTGATATGGATAGTGTCAGAAATTGGCATTGGCAATAAAAGGTGTAAAAAAATACACTTTTTATTTTTATTTAAAAAACTACTATTAAAATCTTAAAATTTATGGTAAAATATATTATGTATAATATTGTAAGGAAGTGATGATATGAATAGCAAATTTTTATTGCCAGTAGTTATTTTTATTGTGCTGTTTATTGCTACGATTATTATCCTTATTATATTAAATATTAAAAGAAAAAATAAATTAAAAGCGACAATTGAAGAATTAGATCTTGAAAAGAATAGTGTCATTGGTGTTCCTATCTTGAGCGAATTGTCAAAAGTAAGAGAATTAGTTAAAACTGATGATTTAAAAGAAAAACTAGCTTACTGGGACGAAACGATTAATGAAATAAAAGAAAACAAATTAGATAAATTAACTGATTTGATAACTGAAGCTGATTTTTTAGTTGAAAGAAAAGACTATAAAAATGCCTTAAAGAAAATTGCTAATATTGAGATGAATCTAGAAGCAATAAAAACAAAAGCCGATACCTTACTGGATGAAATTAAAGTTATTACTAATTCTGAGGAACGCAATCGAACATTAATAACTAAACTAAAAGCCATCTACCGAGAATGTGAAAACAAGTACGAACGTCGGAGAAAAGATTATGGACCATTAAACAAAAGTATTGAAACATATCTTTTAAACATCGACAAAGGATTTAAAAAGTTTGAAACTTATATGGATCATAATGATTATATCTCTGTTGAAAAATTAGTTTTAGAACTTGAAAATGATATTAATACTTTAAAGAATTATCTTGATGTTACACCTGATCTTATCTTGATGGCTGAAATGATGATTCCTAATAAAATTGACGAAACTAAAACTGCATATTTACGTATGCAACGCGATGGTTATCCATTAGACTATTTGAATATCGAATATAATATCAAAGAAATAAATGACAAGATAACAAGTATTATCGACAATTTAAAAGAGTTTAAAATTGCTAATGCAGACATTGAATTAAAAACAATTCTTGAGTACTTTAATACAGTCTTTAATAGCTTTGATAAAGAAAGAGAAGCTAAAGAAGTATTTCGGGAAAACATAAAAAAATTGAAAAAGAAAATTGAGGGAATTAATAAAATAGTTTATGATATTTATCTTCAAATGGATGATATTAAAAGTACCTATGATTTATCTGATTCTGAAATTGGCAAATTTACTATCATTAGTAAGGATTTAGAAAAAATTAATGAAGACTATAAAGTCTTGTTTGAGCATGGTAAAGGAAAAACATTTGCATATTCAAAATTAAATGATGAACTAGATGGTCTTAGTAACCGCTTGACAAGACTTCAAGATGATTTAGATTATCATCTTAAATCAATTACTAGTATGAAAGATGATGAATCTCGTGCTAAAGAACAACTTGATATGATTCAAAATTTATTAATAAGTTCTAAAAATAAATTAAAAGATTATAAAATACCTGTTATTCCTAATAGTTACTTTATTGAACTAGAAGAAGCTGGCGAAGCAATTCGTGAAATTATTAAAGAATTAGGAAAAAAACCAATTGTTATCAAAATTTTAAATATTAGGGTAGATACTGCTAGAGATTTAGTATTTAAGATTTATAATAAGACTAATGATATTGTTAAGAGCGTTAGTACTTGTGAAGAATTGATAACTTATGGTAATCGTTACCGTACAACATATAAAGAAATTGATGATGCCTTAAACGTAGCTGAAGAGTTATTTAGAAAAGGAAAATATAAACAATCAATAGACACATCAATTAAAGCAATATCAACTGTTGACAACACAATTATAAATAAATTTAGTATTGAAAAATAATTGCATATATCATACTTTCATGATATTATGTTATTAGAATAAAGAGGAGATGAAGAAATGAATATTAAAGATTTTTTACTAGATAATTATATTTACTTAATAATTGTAATTGTATTAATAATAATAACGATTATTGGCTTTCTTGCCGATAAGAAAAAGAATGGTACTAAAAAGGCTACTGGAGCTCCAGCAGCCAATACTAATCAAGGATATACACCAGTTGGTAATGCTCCAATAACATATGATCCAACAACTATGAATAACAACATTGCCAGTGGCAATTTAAATGTTAATCAAATGAATCCTCCAGTAATGCCAACTAACGGTCAGTTACCTAATGTTCCTGTTCAAAACGGAGTATTGCCAGGAAATATAAATGTACAACAGCCAATCAATAATGTTAATATGAATCAACCACAACCAGTTGAACCAATCAATAATGTCAATATGAATCAACCACAACCAGTCGAACCAATCAATAATGTCAATATGAATCAACCTCAACCGGTTGAACCAATCAATAATAATAGTATGGTATTTACGCCAGAACCAATGTACCAACCATTGTCTGAACAACAACCACATTTTGAAGGCGTAAATATTCCTGGGGTTGTTCCTAATCAACCACCAATAGTTAATAATATGGCAACAATTCAACCTAATATGGAACAACCAATGAATAATATTAATGTTGCACCAACTCTAGTTCAAGAACCTGTACCAGAGCCAATTCCAATGCAGCCAACGCCAGTACAAGCACCAATGCCAGAAAATATTAATATCATGCAACCAAATAATGGGATGATGGTTAATCAAGGCATGATGCCTAATCAAACTGCAAATCCAGCTCCTATACCAAATCCTGTAGAAAATACAGTTCCTAATCCAATTACTCCACCACAACCAGTTAATCCAACACCAGTAGGTTTTGTATATGGGCCACAACCAAATAATAATCAAAATATGCAATAAGGAGGAATTATGAATAATTCAGAAAATGTTAATAATAACGAGCCACTTAGTGCTTTGAATATGCAGCCAAATAACAACAACATGAATCAAATTAATAACATTAATCCTTCTCCTCAAATGCCTGGTATAAGCAATCAGGTGCAACCACCTATACAACCAGTTCAAAATCTTAACCCACAAATGATTGATAATACAAATTTAAATAATAATAGTAATAGTAGCAACAATGCTATTCCTGAAAGTATAAATGATTTGATGAATCCTAGTTCAACTACTAATGCAACTAATAATCAAGATATCACTCCAACCAATGAGAATACAGTTAAGCCAATCGATGACAATCGATTTATCAATCAAGAAACAACTTATACAGAAACCAGTATTACAGATTTAAATGTTAACGGTCAATATAATCATTTAGAAGCTCCATCATACACTAAAGATCCCCAAGTTATTGAAAATATTAATAATCAAAATAAAAAAACAATTCCAATAACTCAGGAATTGAAAGTAGTTATTGGAATTGCTGCGTTACTATTAGTATTCATTATTATTATGCCAATAATTTTTGACTTAATTAATAAAGTTAGATTTCGCTAACTGATAATTTTACTATTAAATCATAATTATCATCATTGGCCATAATATTTTTATGAATTTGATGACATTTTGTACACTTATAAATAATTTTATAAGTGTTTTTATATTTTTCAATACCAATTGGTTTCATTAAACCTAAACAAGTATTTTGTCTATCACCAGGCATAATATCAACATGTTTAGAAAAAAGACAATTAGGGCAGTGATCTCTTGCTGAATAATTTAATTCAGTTACTTCATAACCACAATTTTCACATTTAAATGCTTCATCAATCATTTTAAACTTTTTCATAATTCACCTACAACAAGTATATAATAAAAATCACGATATTACAAATATAACCTTGTAAAATCATAGCTATTTGTTATATAATTATGTAAAGGCGTGATAATATGGAATATACTAGTCAATTAGCATTATATCAAGCGTTGATACCGGTCTTTAATGTTAAGAGAAGACTTGTATCAATTACTGAAAATAATAATATAAGTAATCAAGATATTTGGAAATATTTAGCTACCACCAAATGGAAGCATAGTCATAATTTGACAATATCTGAAATTGTTAATGATATTATCATGTTAGATATTAGTCTTATAAAAGGAGCAAAGTAATGAAAAAGAAAAATTTTATTATTGGGACAACTATTGTTCTTGTTATAACATTTATTTGTTGTTATTTTATTCATCCACTTATAAATAAAATAAATTTTGGATTAGATTTACAAGGTGGATTTGAAGTTTTATATGAGGTTGAACCACTTAACAGTGAAGATGAACTTACAAGTGATATGCTATACTCAACCTATAAAGCTATTTTAAAAAGAATTGATGTATTAGGCGTTTCTGAACCAGAAATAACTATTGAAGGGGATAATCGTATTAGAATAAAGTTAGCAGGTATTACCAATGCTAATGATGCTAGAAATACCATTTCTTCAACAGCAGTTTTATCATTTAGAGATTATAATGATAATTTACTTTTAACAAGTGATGTCTTAGGAGGAGAAGCTAGGGTAGGACAAGATGAATATGGGCATCCAGCTGTTAGCCTAAAAATAAAAGATACAGATGCTTTTTATGAAGCTACCAAACGAGTAAAAAACATGACCAATAATGTAATGGTAATTTGGCTTGATTTTGATGAAAATGGTGACTCATATGTCAATGAGAAAACAAAAGCTGAGATGGCTGCTGCAAGTGGTAAACAAGCTGGATGTGGAAGTAGCAATTCGCATTGCTTATCAGCTGCTAGAGTTGATCGTGCTTTTGCGAGTGATGTCATCATTCAGGGTAGTTTTACTAAAGAAGAAGTAACTTCACTAGTTGAACTTATCAATTCTGGGGCTTTACCAACAAAATTAAATGAAATTTCATCAAGAACTGTCGAAGCTGCTTTTGGTGTAAATTCACTTGATAAAACTTTAACTGCGGGAGTTATTGGTATTATTTGTGTCATTATTCTAATGATTGCAGTTTATCGCTTTTCTGGAGCTATTGCTTCATTTGGATTGGTCTTATATACTTTTATATCATTTGGTATATTTTATTTAATCGATGGTGTTTTAACCCTTCCTGGTATTGCCGCAATGTTGCTAGGTATCGGTATGGCTGTAGATGCCAATATTATTTGCTTTGAAAGAGTAAAAGAAAATTTACTTATTGGTAAAAGTCTATCTGAATCATATGAAATAGGTAATAAGAGTAGTTTCACTAGTATTATCGATGCTAATGTTACGACAATTATTGCTGCCATCATTATGTTTATTTTGGGCGAAAGTTCAGTTAAAGGCTTTGCTACCATGTTAATAATTACCATTATTACCACTATTATTACGATGGTATATTTAACAAAAATTATTTTAAAGTTCTTTGTTAAAACACATTTATTTGATGATAGATTAGGTTTATTTATTGGCATTAATAAAAATAAAATCAAGAAAGAAAAGAGTATTCGTATTCCATTTGAAAAATTAAATATTGTTAAACATAAAATGAAATTTATTGGTATTACATTTGTTTTACTAGTTGTTGGTACCATCATATTCATAACTACTGGTGCTAACTATGGTGTTGATTTTAGTGGCGGTACTAGTATTACTGTTGCTAATCAAGGAGCAAACACAAAAGAAATAGTAACTAATGTTGTCAAAGAAAACAATTATAATATTGAAAAGACAAGCACTAGTGATAAAGAAATTACAATAATAGTTAGTGAAGTATTAGAAAAAGAAGCAATTACTAATTTGACTAGTACTTTAAAAGAAGAACATAATTTAAATAGCGATATTTATGTTGTTAGTAAAGTAGTTAAACAAGAATTAGTTAAAAATGCGGTTAAATCATTAATCATTGCAAGTATTGGTATCATTATTTATATTGCTATTCGTTTTAGATTTAACTATGCTATTAGTGGCATCGTAGCTCTAGTACATGATGTATTATTTACCTTCCTATTCTTTAGTGTCTTTAAGATTCAAATCGATTCGATCTTTATCGCTGCTATTTTAACTATTATCGGTTATAGTATCAATGATACGATTGTTACTTTTGATATCATTCGTGAAACATATAAATCTAAATATAAAAATAATATTACTGATCCTAATGAATTAGATGATCTAGTAAACATAAGTATTCGTCGTACTTTAACAAGAACTATTTTAACAACGATTACGACGATTATTCCAGTTATCATTCTCTTATTCTTTGGTTCTAGAGAAATAGTTACCTTCAATATTGCCTTACTTGTTGGCTTTATTGCTGGTACATATTCATCTATCTTTATTTCTAATATGTTATGGTTATTCTTAGAAAAGAAAAGAATTATGAAACCTAAAAAAGAAATAGATGACGATGATGAAGTGCAAGAACTTAAAGTAAGAGGTATTAACTGTTAAAAAAGAAAGTGGGTGAAGCTATGAGTGTTAAAACTGAAAGCATTAGCATCGAAGATTTACTTAACAAAGTAAAAGAATATGATGATACACCGGAGGATTTAAATTTAATTAGATCCGCCTATGAATATGCATATAAAAAACATTTTTCACAAAAACGTATTACGGGTGATGATTATATCACGCATCCTCTTAATGTTGCGTGGATTTTAACAGATGTTAATGCCGATGCTGAAGCTATTTCAGCTGCTTTACTTCACGACACAATCGAAGATTCTGATAGTACATATGATGAAATAAAAGATTTATTTGGTGTGGATGTTGCTAAAATTGTAGATGGTGTTACCAAAATCAATCGCTTAAAATTTGCTTCTGATTCAGAGCAAATGGCTGCCAATCAAAGAAAAATATTAGTTGGTCTTTCATCTGATGTTAGAGTATTAATTGTTAAATTAGCTGATAGACTTCATAATATGCGTACCTTATATGTTTTATCAGAGGCTAAACAAAAACGCAAGGCTAAAGAAACTTTAGAGATACTTACCCCTGTAGCTCATCGTCTAGGTATGTATAAATTAAAATCTGAATTAGAAGATCTTTCATTAAGATATTTAAATCCCGATGCTTATTATGATATCGTTGAAAAGTTAAATTTAAAGAAAACTGAACGCGATGAAGCTGTTGGTAAAATGTTAGATGAAGTAAGTAATTTACTTACGGAACATAATATTACACATGAAATAAAAGGACGCAGTAAGAGTATTTATAGTATCTATAATAAGATGAATAAAGGTAAGAAATTCGAGGATATTTATGATATTTTAGCTCTAAGAGTATTTGTTAATACAGAACAAGAATGCTATTTAGCACTAGGCTTAATTCATTCAAAATATAAACCAGTTCCTAAAAGATTTAAAGATTATATTGCTATGCCTAAAACCAATTTATATCAATCACTTCATACGACTGTCTTTGGTATTGATGGTGAATTATTTGAAATTCAAATTAGAACATATGAGATGGATCGTATAGCTGAGTATGGTATTGCATCTCATTGGTCATATAAAGAAAATAAAAAAGTTAATAATAAAGATCAAATGGAGCAAAAATTAGAAATCTTTAGAAGTATCATTGAATTAAATGAAGATGCTAGTACTCCAGAAGAATTCATTAGCAATGTCAAGAAAGATATTCTCTTTAATGATTCAATTTACGTTTATACCCCTAAGGGAGATGTTATTGAACTACCTAATGGTGCAACTTGTGTCGATTTTGCTTATCGTGTTCATACTGAAGTAGGAGATAAGATGGTTGGTGCTATTGTCAATGATAATATTGTTCCCTTTGATTATGTTTTAAAAACTGGTGATATCATTAAGGTAAATACTAGTAAATTATCAAAAGGTCCAAATAAAGATTGGTTGAATTTTGTCGTTACTAGCCATGCTAAAAATAAAATAAAAGCTTTCTACACAAAACGTGAAAAAGATGAAAATCTTGCTAAAGGAGCTGAAATTTTTGAGAAAGCATTACGTCGTAGAGATTTACCTATAAATGAAACATTAGATAAATACTTAGACACTATTTTAGATAATTTAAAACTTAAAGATTTAGATGATTTATATATTGCCCTAGGTTCTGGTAAATATACAATATCTAGTGTTATGCGTCTAATTACTAAAAAAGAAAATATTGTTGATAAAATTCTTAAGAAAAATAATACCAAGATTAAAAAACCAATTATCAAAAATGATGTATTAGTTGAGGGCATGAATGAGATAAAAGTAACTTTAAGTGGTTGTTGTAAACCAATTCCTGGCGACAATATTATTGGTTATATTACTAAAGGATCAGGAATAACTATTCATCGTAGCAATTGTAAAAATATTCTAGATTTAGATGAACGATTAATTAATGTCAAATGGAATGATGAATTAAACAAGAAGTTTGCTACTGATTTACTCATATATACTAATACGGAAGATAATCTTTTAAATATTATTACAACAGCTTCCGCTAATAATGTTTTAATTGATTCAATTGCCACGATTACTAAAAGTGAATTTAAAATATATAGTTTAACTATTATGGTAGAGAATACTGAAGTATTAGATAAATTTTGTAAAGATTTAAATAACTTAGGTTTCGTCAATAAAGTAGAAAGACAGGTAAATTAATGAGAGTAGTAGTTCAAAGATGCGACAAAGCACAAGTAACCGTTGATAATAAAATAGTAGGTAAAATAGATAATGGTATGATGATACTAGTCGGTTTCACTGATACCGATACTAGTAAAGAAATTGATTATATGGTAAACAAAATTATCAATCTAAGAATTTTTGATGATGAAAATGGCGTTATGAATAAAAGTTTATTAGATTATCATGGTAGCATTTTATCAGTTAGTCAATTCACATTATATGGTGATGCCTCTAAAGGAAATAGACCAAGTTACATAAAAGCTTTATCAGGAGACAAGGCTATTATTCTTTATGATGAATTTAATCAAAAATTAAAAGATAAAAATGTTCATGTTGAAACTGGTATCTTTGGTGCTGAAATGAAAGTGACTTTTACTAACGATGGCCCAATCACTATTTTACTAGAAAAATAAATGTAAAATAAAAGTAAACTAAATAACTTAAGTTTACTTTTTTTAAAAGCTGGCTTATTATTAACTTAGGAGGATAAAATGGAAAATCAAGAAAAGAAAAATACTAATTTAAAAGTAATTATATTCATATTAATCTTAATAATCATTACTTCATTAGGATGGATACTATTTAAGGGAGTATCAACAAAAAACAAACCAATTGTTAAAGACAGTATTCAAGAAGAAACAAAAAATAAAGAATTAACTACAGTATGCACAAAAGAAGCTTGGGAATCTAGATATCTAAAAGAATTAGAGTTGGAAAATAAAACCAAAAAAATTGGTGCAATTGGTGGTAGTAGAATAGGATATAATGTAACTACGACAGTTACTAAAGATCATAATTATACAAGTACCCCAGCGAATGAAGAATTATATGCCAAAGATTATGAAGAGACATTATTCATCTTATATAAAAACAAGTTATATTATACAAGTGAAAAAGAAATCATTTCAAAATATTGTGAAACTAGAGAAATGAATGCCTCAGAAAAATTGAGCTGTGATCATTCGGAAAAACTAAAATGCGATTATTCAAAATTTAACGATGATAGCATTAAGGAATTTAATGCACTAAAAATTGATGGCAACTTAAAAACCATTGGTTCATATGGTAGTGATGGAAGTTGTTCCCCAAAGCCATATGCAATAACAGATGATGGTAAAGTTATTTCAATAACCAAAGATACAAACAATAATTATAGCGGTTGTGAAATAATGTATGATGATGAAAAACATCCAATTGATAGAATCTTTAATATGTCTTTTTATGATGGTGTAGAGTATACAATACTTTTAAAGGATGGTACTTTGATAACTAGAGATGTTGACCGTGAACATCCGATTGAATTAGAACACTAATAATGTAAAATAAAGGTAGACTTAATAAATTAAGTTTACTTTTTTTTAACTAAATGCTATATTTATATAAAGGATAGTGATACGATGAAACATTCTACCAAACTAGATAAACCATTATTAATCGTTATGTTAGTTTTCATGGTATTTGGACTAATTATGGTCCTAAGTGCTTCATCGATGGCATCATATATGCGTTATCATAATAGCATTTATTTTTATTTAATTAGACAGGGATTATTTATGCTAATTGGATTGATTGCTTTTCTTGTAGCTATTTATTTTCCAACTAAATTATTTAAAAACACATCACCATTTATGATAATTGTCTTAATTTTATCATTATTTGGTTTAATGTTTTATGGTTCAGTTTACAACTCAAGCCAAAGCTGGTATGATTTAAAGATAATTACCATACAACCTAGTGAAATAGGGAAGATTATCGTTATTCTTTATTTAGCATATTACTATAATAAGCATAAAAATGATTTAGATAACCAATGGACATTATTAAAGCCGATTATCATCTCATTGATTATAATTGCTGTCATCGCTATGCAACCAGACCTAGGTACCGCTTTTGTTATTTTTGGCATTGTCTTATTAATCTTTTATGCTTTACCACTAAAAAGAGAAACTAAAGGACCTATCAATAAAATATTCTTTGGTGGTATTATACTAGTTGTTTTAACAATTATTTTAACCGGCGGATCATTCTTAAGGGATTATCAATTAAAAAGATTCGAGTTCATGAATCCTTGTGAAAGATATGAAGATAAAACCGGTTATCAATTATGTAATAGTATTATAGCTCTAAAAAATGGTGGACTTACTGGTAAAGGAATAGGTGAAAGTACTCAAAAGTATTTATATTTACCAGAATCACATACTGACTTCATCTTTCCAATTATTGTCGAAGAGTGGGGCTTAATCGTTGGCTTAATTATTATTTTTGCCTATATGTTTATGCTATATCGAATTTTACAAATAGCAAAAAAAGCCACTGATTTAGGTAATGGTATAATTGCTTATGGCGTATTTGCTTATTTATTGTTTCATATATCAATCAACTTAATTGGAGTTTTAAATATTGGCCCATTAACAGGTGTTCCGTTACCATTCTTATCATATGGTGGAAGCTATACAATAACATTATTATTTGCTATGGGATTAGTTCAAAGAGTACATTATGAAACATATAAAAAGAATAAGAAATAACTTATTCTTTTTACATATTTATATATAATTTATCATTCATTGAGTCTAGTTTATCAACAATTTCTTTAGCAAATATAAATTCATTCATATACTTGCTATCACTATGACTATATACACTATTAAATGTTGATGGCTCTAAAATATTTATTTCAAACACTTGATTATTAACTAGCGTAACTCTAAGCGCCATTTTCATACATTCTTTTTTAGAAAAACCCATTGCTTGATTTTGCTCATTTGTTTTCCTTCTTATAACGGGTGTATTATCTTCTAAAACTTCATAGTTTAAAATATCTTCATATTTACATATATAATTATTGACTTTCTTATCATGAAAAACAACTATCTTATTATTATCAATACTGATTCCCGAATTTATTTTGTTAAGTTTTTGGTATATTGGATTAATTCCACATAAATATTTTTTCTTTTCCATAGTATAACTATTTCGATATTCTATATTGGTAAGTAAATTCCATAATACTGCTAATTCTTCTTGATTAATATCAATGCCAATAATAATGTCATTAAAATTAAGAACTTGACTCATCAAAGATTTTTTAATTATCTCTAATTTATTGACTTCATTATAATTAATATTATGATATTTCTCCTTATTCATAACAATAATTTTTAAATCAGTGAATACCATTACATAACTTTGATTATCTTTCTTTTGTGTTATATAAGCAATCATTAAAACGGTTTCATTAATAGGAATAATACTATCAATTATTTTAGCAAAATTTATATCGATATAAGGACACATGTTAGCATATTCATAAGTATTACCTAAAATAATATTTTCTTCATTAATTATAATATTATCTATTAAAGTAAATATTTTTGAATTATCAATTTTTTGATTATATAGTTCATGTTGTGCTTGCTTATCTTTTATAAAAGTATTGACTTTATTAAACATATTTTTGAAATCCATCATATCACCACTATTCTAAAACAATTATAATAAATAATACCTATATTATCAAGTATAATTGGTTGTTACTTTTTATTTTTAATATTATGATATAATAAACTTAGGTGATGTATATGTATTCCATTAAAAATGAAAAAGATATTCCATATATTTTAAAATACCATCGTGCTAAAGATATGGTTAACATTATGAATTTTTTTCCTGGATTAAGTCCTATTGATGATTTAGTGATTGTTTTAGATGAAGAAGACTATCTAAATAATAAAGATAAATTATCAAATTTAACCAGTATCAGAAATGGTAATCCCACAACCGAACCATGTATGAAATCAATTCCTGTTAAAGAAATTAATCCTAACTACATTGAAGTAATTAAAGAAATAAAAAAAGAAAATGAAAATGGCGTATTAATATTATTTCATTTAAATGTTACACCAACTGAAAGATATGAGCGATATGCTGGTATTAGTGTCGGTGTATCACTAGGTAAAAAAATATATATTGATGCAGTTGGTAAAGGCTTTGACGGAAGAGAAGTATTAAAAGGAATAAGTTGCCATGAACGCTATAGTATCCCATGGAGTGATATCAGAAAAATAAATATTGATAATTTTAAAGATTATAATACATTCATTATATCAGAAAGTAATTATATAAAAAGTAGGTTAGAGAGAATTAATTATCTTGAATCTTGTGGATTATCACACACTGATTTAGATAGCAATATACCTAAAGAATATCAGTTAATTCCTAACTTTATTTGGTTAGATATTATTAGGAATATTATTAAACCATTAGAAAAAGAAGAAGATTTATTAAGAAGTTGTGGCTTCCTAGAATTTAATCTTAGTGGCCACACAGAAGATAATCGATTTAGACCATGGCAAATGGTTGATGATAAAAGGATGTAAGTTTTAAGCAATATTATATTATTTTGATTGGAGAAAATAATCATGAAAAAAAATGAATTGTTGTTAATGTCAATAAAAACAAAATATGCAAGTCAAATCTTTGCCGGAACTAAAGAATATGAATTTAGAAGAAAAAGTATCGGTGAGAAGAATTGCCATAAAAAAATATACATATATTCATCTGAAGAAGAAAAAGCAATTGTAGGTTACATTATTGTTGATAAAATATTAAATGGAGATTTAAAGGAAATACAAAAATTAACAAATAGTTCTAATAATAAAAGTATGGAAAAATATTTTAATGGTTGTGATAAATGTTATGCATTACATATAAGTGAACATCGTAAATTCATAAAACCAATAAAATTAATGGATATTAAAAAAAACAATGAAGATTTTGTTATACCACAATTTTACAGATACATTAAACATGAAGAACCAATATATACTCTATTAGAAAATCAAATAGTTAAGTAATGTAATTATTGGAGGAGAAGCATATGAAAGTTGATACTATTAAAAACTATTTATCAGAAGATAAAAAAAACGAATTTACAGAAATTATAAATCAAATATATAAAATGACAGAACATTTGAATAGCACATATCCAGGTTACCATGAATGGTTTTTTAATAAACAAGTTAAAGGATGCTATACCAAAACTAGAAATATTCTTTTTGTCAAAAACGGGGATGGAGAAATTGTGGCAGTAAGCTGTCTAAAAAAAGAAGCAGAAGAGAAAAAAATATGTACTTTATTTGTTGATCCTAAGTATAGAATGCATGGACTTGGAATTATTCTTTTAGAGGAATCAATGAAATATTTAGAAACAACTAAACCATTAGCAACTTTCTCCGAGGACAAACTTCCTATGCTTTCTAAAATAATTGAAGAATATGATTGGCAACTTACAGAAATTGCAGATGGCATTTACAATAAAGGCGTGAGGGAATTATGCTATAATGGTAAATTAACCAAATCACATAAAAAATAATGTATAAACAACAATACTTTTCATATACTTAATAGGTGAGACATATGAAGAAATTATTGTTGTTTTTATTATGCATAAATATTTTTATTCCCTATGTCCATGCTTCTGCATCTAGTGCCTATGAATATGTTCTAATTGATATGGATTCAGGTAGAGTACTTGCTAGTATAGTAAAAATAAAGATAAACCAAGGTTAATAGTAAGTATCACTAATATTATGACTATATAGAGATAAATCTAAAATATGTAAGAAATACAACAATTTTATTTCACAATATATATAAAACAAATTATAATTGTAATATCCATATCGTTCTTCCTCTTTAGAATGTCATCAGTTTTATGATGATATTTTCTTTATGAGTGAAAAACAATATCTTTTCATTTTTATTTGACATTGTTAACGACAAATTTAAATAAATTAAGAATTAATATAGAACAAAAAATTAAAAGTATTATAATATACAATAGAGGTGTAAAAATGAGAAGTAAAAATAAAAAAATCATATCTAGTTTAATGCTAATTATACTATTATTAATAGTTTTAATTATATTAATGATTACAGGTATTATTGGTAAAAAAGAAAAGTGTAGTAATGAAATAATAAAACAAAAAAGTTCCGTTGAAACTTCACAAATTATCAAATATTATAAAAGTATGATAGTAGATTTTGAAGATGCTAGACACGAGTATTCAGTTGTTGACATTAATAATGATAGTATTCCTGAATTACTAATATATACGCATGGTATTATAGGTAACACTATTATTGCTAACATTAATATATATACATATGATGAAAATTTAGGAAATGATTATGATAATTATTTGGTATTTGTAGGAACAATAAATGGTCGACTTGATAAAGATATGAAGTTATATAAAATGAATGATGGCTCACTTTTATCAGTTTCAGGAAATATGGGATATGAAATAGCATCATCATATAGTTTAGAAAATGATTGGATAGTTAGAAAAAGCTACACTACAAAACAAGTAGAAGAATATATGACAGGTGACCAAGAAATAACGTTCAAGCCATGCACTGATACATCTCTATTAGATGAATATAAATAAGTTAAAAAGCAGTTAAAAATTGCTTTTTTAGTTGGAGGCTACATATTATGCAAAAGAAAATAATACTATATCTATTTCTGCTCTTAGGACTATTTACATTATGTGGATGTCAAAAAAAGGATAATGCAAAAAAAGAAGATATACCTAAGCCTGTTTTAGAAGATAAAAACGATACAGAAGAATATGAAATAGATGATGATTATGAAGTAGACGAGACTGATTTATATGGTGGAAGACACGGAACAGCAGATACAATAATGGGAAGAACACTAGTCGTATCAATATATACGGATGATGCAAAAACTAGTTGGAATCTTCTTAATGAAATAGATCAGTACAATATGGATGATTCACTAGATAATCTTAAGATTGCTACGAATTGGTTAGAGGAACAAGTGAGTAAGTATAATAAAAAAGCCAAATTTATTTATGATTGGAAAAAATATCCAGATTTAAAATATAATGTCAAATTTAGTGATATATCTTTTAAAGAAGATAATTTTGGAGAGTATTATAAACAAAGTGCATGGATTAATAATAATATTGATATTTTAAGTTTAAAGAAAAAATATCGATATGATAATATAATATTTATATTTTTAGTTAATATGCAATCAGTGGAGGATGTATATCCTAGATCAAATGCTCATAATAATGAGTGGGATTTAGATATTATAAATTTATTTGTGCAAAATAATAATTATTATACAACCTCAGCGGTTTATGCTCATGAAATACTTCATTTATTTGGAGTGCCTGATTTATATAAAGCGGGTTATAAAATTAATCAAAAATATGTTGAGTATGTTAAAGAAAATAGGAATGCTGATATAATGAATTTGACTGGTGATACATTAGAGGTGACAAATATTTTTTCTGAACTAGATGCTTATTATGCTGGACTAATAGATGAATGTGCTGAAGTAAATGAATGGAACTTAGGCAAGAGCGACCATATAACAAATTAAATATATTTTATGAATATAGGGTGATGATATGAAAAATATAAAAATATTAACTTTATTAATTTGTATCGGATTATTATGCGGTGGATGTAATAAAATAAATATATCAAATAAGAATAAAAACAATATACAAAATGATAAAATTGAAGAAGAACAAACTACTATATTATATAGTGGACCAAATGGTACAGCTGATACAATTGATGGTAAAACTGTTATTGTTTCAATATATGCTAATGATGAAGTAGTAACGTGGAACCATGATTTAGAAGATGACAAACTTAAAATAGATGATACTTTTAATAATTTAACAATTGCCACAGAATATCTAACACAAGAAGTAGCAAAATATAATAAGACAGCTGAATTTATCTATGATTGGCATAAATTTAGTGACTTAAGATATGAGGCCACTTTTAAGGATAATATTGTTGATAATTATAATGACAAATATATTACTCAAAAAGAATGGATTATAGATAATATTGATATTTTAAAATTAAAGAAAAAATATGAAGCAGATAATATTATTTTTGTTTATTTCTTCAATACCAATAATACTAATACGGCAATTACAAGTACGTATAATCTTGATATAGATATTGTCAATGTATTTCCCGAAAATAATGAATATATTACTCCTCCAGCTACTTATGCCCATGAACTATTACATACTTTTGGGGCACCAGATCTATATTTTGAAAATGCTATTATTAATCAAAGTTATGTGGATTATTTAATAGAAACTGGGTCAGATGATATAATGTTTAAAGTAACTGATACAAGTGTAATAATAGATGATTTTTCAGATTTAGATGCCTATTATGTTGGACTAATTGATAGTCATCCAGATATAGAAAAATGGGACTTAGGACTTAGTGAACACTTGAGTACTCCTTAATTATAAAAGATAGGTATTATCAATTAAATATAAATGTTATAAACAACAATACTTATCATATACTTAAATAGGTGAAATATATGAAGAAATTATTGTTGTTTTTATTGTGCTTATTTTTAATTATACCTAAAGTACAAGCATCAACAACTAGTGCTTATGAATATGTTTTGATGGATATGGATAGTGGCAGAGTACTAGCTAGTAAAAATAAAGATAATCCTAGATTAATAGCTTCAATTACCAAAATCATGACTGCTATACTGGCTATTGAAAATAAAGATGTTAACGAAATAGTCAAGGTAGATGAATCAATATCTAAAAGTTACGGCTCAGGAATTTATATCTCAATTGGTGAAGAAATAAAACTAATTGATTTACTATATGGTTTGATGTTAAGGAGTGGTAATGATGCTGCTATAATGATTGCCAACTATGTATCAGGTAGCGAAGAAGAATTTACTAAATTAATGAATAATAAAGCTAAAGAATTAGGTATGAAAAATACAATATTTTATAATGCTAGTGGATTAGATACGGAAACTATTGGTAATAAATCAACAGCTTATGATATGGCCTTACTTACCAGATATGCTATGCAAAATGAAATATACAAAACTATTGTTAAAACTAAAAAACATACTGTAAAAACGAATTTAAAAACTTATGTGTGGCATAATAAGAATAAGTTACTTCAATATGACTACATTACTGGTGGTAAAACAGGATACACTGAAAGAGCTAAAAGAACATTAGTTTCAACCGCTAGTAAAGATAATATGAATTTAGTAGTTGTAACTATTAACGATTCAGATGATTGGAATACTCATAAATCTTTATATGAATATGCTTTTAATAATTATAAAAGTTTAAAAATACTAAATAAAAAAAATTTTACTGTTATAAAAGATAAATACTATGACAAATTATATATTAAAAATGATGCTTATTTAACTCTAAAAAAAGGTGAATCAAGATCACTGGTATCCCATATTAAATTAGAAAAGAAAAAAAATTATAAAACTGGCGATAAAGTGGGTACTAATTATATCTATTTAGGCGATACTTTAGTTCATACCGAAGATATTTATGCTAAAAAAACAGATAAAAAAGAATCTCTTTTATCAAAAATAAAAAAGTGGTTTTATGATTAATTATCTCTTTGCTATTTTCTTTATTATTGGTATTTGTTATAGTTTAATAACTGGCAATCTTGATATTGGTAATCACTTATTAGATTCATCTAGAAAGGGAATTGAATTAATTCTATCAATTATTCCCATTATGTGTCTTTGGCTAGGCATTATGAATATTGCTAAAAAAAGTGGTTTGTTAGATAAACTAGCCAAATTATTAACACCTATTTTAATAATAATATTTCCAGAAATTCCTAAGAATAGTTCATGCTTTAGCTACATTGGTACTAATATTATTATGAATATGTTAGGCCTTGGTAATGCAGCTACACCCTTTGGCTTAAAAGCAATTAAAGAACTACAAGTATTAAATCAAAAGAAAGACGAAGCATCTAGAAGCATGATTACTTTTCTTGTTATGAATACTGCTTCAGTTACTATTATGCCTACGACTATTATATCTTTAAGAATGATGTATAATAGCATATCACCTGAATCGATTATTCCATATATCATTATTACGTCTTCTTTATCGTGCCTAGTTGGTTTAATTATTGATAGATTATTTTATATGGTGAAGAAAATATGTTAGTAATCTCTAAAATAATTATTCCTATAATAACCTTAATTGTTATTATCTATGGATTATATAAAAAAGTGCCTATCTATGATGAATTTTTAAATGGCGTAAAAGAAGGCTTAAACCTTTCATTAGAAATATTTCCCAGTATGTTTGCGATGATTATTGCAGTTACTGTTTTAGTAAAAAGTAATATTATTTTAGATATTACTAAATTAATTAATTTTAAATTTTTCCCTAAAGAAGTTTTACCAATAGCTATTCTTAGACCAATATCATCATCTTCATCTTTAATGCTCCTTAATAGTATTCTCTCAAGATATGGACCGGATTCGATGGTTGGTAAAATAGCTTCCATCATAACTGGTAGTACTGATACGACAATCTATATTATTGGCATGTATTATGCCAGTGTTAAAATAAAAAAAATAAAACACTCACTTGTCGTTGGACTGCTTGCAGATTTAGCTTGTGTAATTATAAGTATCGTAATTATTCATATTTTATAAAAATAAAAGCAACCATTAAAGGTTACTTTTATTTAGGTTAGACTGGTTCATGTTATTATTTGAACTATTACTATTGCTATTATTAGCGTTAGTTTTGTTCATTTTATTGCTACATGAATTTGTCTTATTTGACTTATTATTTTTAGCCATTTTTATCACCCAATATTATTGTTAACTAATTTTATTAAATTATGTATAATGACTAGTATTTTTAATTTTTTTTTGATAAAATACTTATAAGGAAGTGAAGACATGATAAAGATATTTAAAAACTTATTTGATAATGAAACTAAAGAATTAAAAAGATTTACTGCTATTGCTGAAAAGATAGATGCTCTAGATCCTGAATACAGTAAAATGACTGATAAAAAACTAGCTGCTAAAACCGATGAATTTAAAGAGCGTCTTGCTAATGGTGAAACAATTGAAGATATTTTAGTCGAAGCATTTGCCACAATTAGAGAAGTTGCATATAGATTAATTGGCGAAAAAGCCTATTTTGTTCAGTTATTAGGTGGACTAGCTATTCACTATGGTAATATTGCCGAAATGAAAACTGGTGAAGGTAAAACATTGACGACTATTTTTCCAGCTTATGTCAATGCCTTGACAGGCGAAGGTGTTCATGTTGTTACTGTCAATGAATATCTTACTCAAAGAAATGCAGAATGGATGGGACCAATCTTTAACTTTTTAGGATTAACAGTAGGAGTTAATTTAAGAAGTTTATCACCTAAAGAAAAACAAGCAGTATATAATTCAGATATTACATATACTACCAACAATGAATTAGGTTTCGACTATCTAAGAGATAACATGGTTGTTAGAAAAGAAGATAGAGTATTAAGACCACTTAATTACTGTATCATCGACGAAGTTGATTCAGTCTTAATAGATGAAGCTAGAACACCATTAATTATTTCTGGTGGTGTTATGCAAAATGTCAATTTATATGAACAAGCCGATATGTTTGCTAAATCATTAAAAGAGAATGTCGATTATATCAAAGATGAGAAGACAAGAACAATAAGTTTAACAGATGAAGGTAGCCATAAATGTGAAAAAGTATTTAAAATTGATAATCTATATGACATTAATAATACTGCTTTAGTACACCATATCAATCTAGCATTAAAAGCTAATTACTTTATGGCAAAAGATGTTGACTATGTCGTACAAGAAGGCGAAGTTATTATTGTCGATCAATTTACTGGACGTCTAATGCCAGGAAGAGCTTTCTCTGAAGGACTTCATCAAGCTATCGAAGCCAAAGAAAAAGTAAAAGTTAACGAAGAAACTAAAACTCTAGCTACGATTACTTTCCAAAATTTATTTAGAATGTATAAAAAATTATCCGGTATGACTGGTACAGCTAAAACTGAAGAAGAAGAATTTAGAAATATCTATAACATGTATGTTATAACAATTCCAACTAATAAACCAGTCATTAGAGTTGATGCTACTGACTTACTATATTCAAATAAACAAGGTAAATATAATGCGATTGTTAGAGTGATTAAAGAAAAACATGCTAAAGGTCAACCAATTCTAGTTGGTACCATTGCTATTGAAACTAGTGAATTAATTAGTAAAATGCTAACTAAAGAAAAAATACCACACGAAGTATTAAATGCGAAGAATCACGCTCGTGAAGCTGAAATTATTGCCAAGGCAGGTGAAAAAGGTGCTGTAACTATTGCTACTAATATGGCTGGCCGTGGAACCGATATTAAATTAGGAGATGGTGTTAAAGAATTAGGTGGCCTTTGTGTAATTGGTACTGAAAGACACGAATCACGTCGTATCGATAATCAATTACGTGGACGTGCTGGTAGACAAGGAGATCCAGGTTTTAGCCAATTCTTTGTATCTTTTGAAGATGATTTACTTGTAAGATTTGGATCAGACAAATATAAAGCTATGATGGAAAGCATTGGCTTTTCAGGCAATCAAGCCATTAGAAATAATATGTTTGCAAAAACAGTTGAAACTGCTCAAAAAAGAGTTGAAGGTAATAACTTTGATATTAGAAAACACTTACTTAGTTATGATGATGTTATGAATAATCAAAGAACTATTATCTATGAAAAGCGTAATGAAATATTAGATAATGAATCTATTCATGAAACAGTTTTAAATGGCTTTAAAGAACATATTACTAACCTAGTAATGTCTCATTTAATCGAATCAAAAAGATTATCTGATAATGATTATAATGAAATAATCGAAGCTGCTAACGAAAATTTGCTTAAGAAATATAGATTGACAATTTCTGAAATCCAAAGTAAAGATCCAGAAGAAGTCATAGATATTATCTATGATAAAGTAGTAAACGACTATGAAGAAAAACTAACTGATATTCCTAAGGAAATTACTAATGAATTTGAAAAAGCTATATCGCTTAGAGTAATTGACTCTAACTGGATGGATCATATTAGTACCATGAGTCACTTAAGAGAAGGCGTAGGTCTAAGAGGATATGCCAACGAAAATCCATTACAAGCTTACACTATGGAAGGCTATCAATTATTTGATAATATGTTAAATAAAATAAATACTGAAATATCTATCTATCTATTAAAATCAGAAATAAGGCAAAACACTGAAAGAAAAACTGTTGCTAAAAGAATGATTACTAATGATGGCAAAGATACAGTTAAAACTCAAAAGAAAAGTGATAAAATAGGTAGAAACGATCCATGCCCATGTGGGTCAGGGAAGAAATACAAACAATGCCACGGAAAATAAGGAAAAACAAGCAGTTATAAGTTAAAAAATTAACAATTTGTCATCCATTTGTCATCCTAAACAGAAAATGGATGACAAATTTGTATGTAATGGAGTTAAAAATATGGTAGATAATAAATTAATAGAATATATTGAAAAAAATATTTTTCCTAAATATGATAAATATTATTCACATGGAATGATTCATATTAACAATGTTATTAATAATATGATGATGTTTGCTGATTATTATAATTTAGATAAAAATATGTGTTATGTTATTGCGAGCTATCATGATACTGGTTTAAATGTTGATAGAGAAAATCATGAGTATGAATCAGGAAAAATATTAAAAAATGACAAAGAACTTAAGAAATATTTTAGTGATGAGCAAATACAAATAATGAAAGAGGCTATTGAGGATCATAGAGGATCTAGAAAGACAAGACCAAGAAATATTTATGGGGAGTGCATTTCTGATTCTGATAGAGATTTTGATATTAATCTATTAGTTAAAAGACAAATTTCTACATCAATAAAACATTATCCCACATACAATTTTGATGAACACTTTGAGAATTGCTACAATTATATGTGCAATAGAATTAACAACACTGGTAAATTTAACCTTTGGACAGATAATCCTATAATGACTGAAAAAAGAGATAAATTTCAAAAAGATTATTTAAATAAAGAATATGCCAAATCTGTTTATAAAAAAGAATGGGAAAAGATTACAAATGACGGTACATATGAAAAAATAATTAATTATTATGAAGATTATTAATTATTATTTTAAACAAATATATAATTAGGAGGTGATATTTTGAATAAGCAAATAGGTGATGAAAAAAATATTTTATTTTATAATGATGAAGATGGAAATACACAAGTTGAAGTATTACTTGAAAATGAAGATGTATGGTTAAACACCGAAGCGTTATCAACACTTTTTAATATCGATAGAAGTGGTATTGTTAGACATATTAACAATATTTATAAAGATGAAGAATTAAGTGAAGATAGCACATGTGCAAAAATTGCACATGTGGGTAATGATGGAAAACAAGCTTACAATACAAAGTATTACAATCTAGATATGATAATCTCTATTGGATTTAGAGTTAATTCTAAAAAGGCAATTAAATTTAGAACTTGGGCAAACAAGATAATAAAAGATTATATGGTTCAAGGTTTTGCTTTAAATGATGATAGATTTATGAAAGCAAGAAAATCAGATCAAGAATATTTCAAGAGATTACTTGAAAGAATTAAATTAATTCGTACAAGTGAGAGAATGTTTTATCAAAAAATTACTGATATTTTTGCAGAATGTTCTATAGATTATGATAAAAATAGTGATACAGCACTAATATTTTATAAAACAATTCAAAATAAGTTTCATTTTGCTATTACTGGACAAACAGCAGCTGAAATTGTTTATAATAGAGTAGACTCAAAAAAAGAAAATATGGGACTAACAAATTGGGAAAAATCTCCAGATGGTAAAATATTGAAATCAGATGTAGTTATAGCTAAAAATTATTTGAATGAAAAAGAAATAAGAAACTTAAATAATTTAGTAAACTTGTTTTTAGATATTGCCGAAAATAATGCTGAAAGAAATATCACTATGTATATGAATGATTGGAAAAGCGAAGTAGAAAATGCATTAAAAGTTTTTCATTATGAAGTATTAGAAAATAAAGGTAAGATTTCACATGAACAAGCTAAAAATAAAGCATTTAGTGAATATGAAAAATACAAAGTAATTCAAGATAATAAATATGTCTCAGATTTTGATAGGTTGTTAATTGAAACTAAAAAAATAGAAAATAATTAATTTGTACATTTGTGGTATCGTTAGATATTATTTATAATATTTATGGCAAATAAAATGTTGACAGTGTCATCCATTTGTCATCCGATGATAAATATTATATGTACTATAAATACCACAAATACTATATATACCAAATCTGCATTGTCTAATAAAATAAACAAATACCATAAGTACCATAAATACTATAAATAACGATAATACTGAGTATCATTGTACATGTGGCAGTGGAAAGAAATATAAGCAATGTCATGGTAAATAATGCTCGTGAGCCCAGTAAATATAAGGGTTTACGAGTTTTTTCTTCGATACAACTTTTTTGTATAATTTTGGCTAAAATCGACTTTAGATACCTTTTTAGATACTCTTTTTCTATAGTTTTTTAATGAACTATTATGGATATTTGAGTATTTTGGTGAAAAAATAGTGTTATAATATCATTTGATTGGAGATGTGTATAATGATTAATTTAGTAAATTACTATAAAACCAATGTTCAAAACAACGAATATTATTATAGATTTTACAAGGATTTAATTACAAGACCAGAACAGGAGGAAAATGAATTAATAGAACTTGGTTGGTTAGATGAATCTTATAGAGATAATACACTTTTTGAAGTATATGACTTAGAAGAAGCAATAAAAAGATTTAGGGATTTATGCGAGCCAAATTTAGATATGTCATCAGATAAAAATAATATTATGTGTTTTTATTTAGTATCTTTTTATTTAAATAAAAATGGATATTGCATTGAAGAATTTCCTCATTTATTGGAAAGGCCTCCAATCGAACCAACAAATTTTACTATTGATGATATAAGAAATAAAGCACTTGAATTAAAACTTGATGATAATGGTACTGTACCTTATAAAATTAGAAGGAGAATAGTTGCTGGGCTTCATTTTAGTAAAAAGAATAATGGTATAGAAATTGATGAGGATATTAATGAATTATTTGAAAAAATTTCAACAAGAAGTGCACGATTTCAAGAAATGACTGAAGACGAAAAATTAAAAGAAATAGCAAATCTAATAGAGAATTTGTTGATTGAGAAAAATGGATATAAAAAACTTGAATATAATAAAGTATGTTTTGAGTACATAAATGATGATTTTATAAAAGAATATAGGAAACAGATACAATGTTTTAGACATGCAAAAGGAACATCTTTAGAAGAAAGAAAAAAGTTTTCTACTAATCAAAAACTATTTTTAATAGATTATGGAATTATAATTATTAAAATAATTTATGAATTGTTAAGACAAAAATGATAATATGATATAATGGATGTAGGTGGTTTTATGTCTAAAGTTTCTAATGTAATAACTATGTTAGAGTTATTACAATCAGGAAGAAAATATAGTATTAATGAACTTTCTAATAGACTTGAAGTATCAGAAAGAATGATTAGAGTATATAAAGAAGATTTAGAAAAAGCTGGTATTTATATTGATACAATTATGGGACCTTATGGTGGATATGTATTAAATCAATCAGTTCGTATGCCTGTTAGAAAATTTAAAATGAAAGATGCTAAATTATTAGATAGGTATATTACTACCGAACAAGATAAAGAAATAAAAGAAGAACTTGTTTTGCTCCAAGATAAAATAAAAGGTGTTTATATAGGAAGTAAGCCAGAAGAAAAAGAATTAAATTTAAAAGATGAAACTGGAAAGAAGTATAATTTATTAACAAGAGCCATAAAAGAAAAGAGAAAAGTTAAAATATTATATTATTCTTATGGCAAGGGCGAAAATGAAAGAGTAATTGATCCTGCAGAAATGTTTTTATTTCAAGATGGATGGTACTGTGCAGCTTTTTGTGAAAAGAAACAGGATATTAGGCATTTCGAGTTAAAAAGAATAATAAAATATGAATTATTAGATGAAAAATATGAGTAGACGAAATACTTCCTCCTTTTGAGTTATATTTAACTTGAAAGGAGATTTTTTATGGAAAAGAATATGAAAGTAAATTTTGACTATTTAAAAGAAAGGGTGGTAGATTCATTAGAAAATACTGATTTAGAGTTTATCAGAAGAGAATTATCTAAATTGGATGAGCCAACATTATTTAGTGGTGTTGGAGGTTCAAGTGTAGTAAGTGAATTTGGTGCTAAAGTTATTAATACTAAAAATGGTATCGTTTCAATAAATAGTGAACCAAGAGATTTTTTATACAGGAACAATGGTGCATTTAGAAATGTAGTAGCGTGTAGCTATAGTGGAAATAATTATGGAGTAGAATTATCTTTCTTAAAAGAATTAAGAAAATACTTACTATCTAATAATTCATTTGATGATAATGATGTAACTTACTTAAAATATAGTACTACTATTGATAAAGAAAGAAGTTTTATATCACTTGGTGCAACACTTATTCCAGTTAGTATACTAATGGATTATTATTTAAATGGAAAGAATAGTTCTATGTTAGATAGCATAGAAGAAACAACATTTAATTTTGATTTGACAAGTGATGTCTACGAAATATTTAGTGGTTATGATACAAGTACTGCATCGAAGTATTTAGAATCAACTATGGTTGAATCAGGAATAGGAATACCTATAGTTCACGATAAGTATTCTTATTGTCATGGAAGAAGCACATTTGGTATTAATTATAATGGAATCGCTATTTATTATAATAGAAATACTGAATTTGATAGAATGATGTTAGAAGAACTAAAACAATACTATAGTAGAATTATTACTGTTGATTCAAAATTCGAAGATCAAATATTAGATGATTACCAAATGCTTATACAAAGTATGTATTTAACAAAATATATAGCAGATAAAAAATCAAAAGATTTATCAAAAGTTGATTACTCACCGATAGTAAAAAAATTGTATAAATATAATGGTAAAATTTGAATACAAAAAATATTCGAAAAAAGCCTATTTTTGAAAATTAGATACCTTTTTAGATACCTTCTGCTAGGTTTCCCAAGTGCTCTCGGAAGCTAAAAAGGGAAAAAAATGGCTCCCAAACGCCGCCAAAAGCCCGAAAGTGCCGTCAAAAGCCCCAATACAAAAATCCATGTGGCAGTGGACGCAAGTATAAAATGTGCCACGGCAAATAAGCCTGCAAACCCGCATAAATAAAGGGGTTGTGGGCTTTTTCTTGATTACAATTTTTAGGTAATTTCATCTCAAAAAAGGCGTTTAGATAAGTTTTATATAAGCTTTTTTGCTAATTTCGAGGTTTATTTATGAATTATACAAAGTAACTTTAAATACAAAAAAATAATTAGGAATCATGGTATAATAGTATTAGTAATTTTTGAGGAGTTGAGAAAAATGAATGAGTACATTAACTTAGACTTAAATAATATAGATGAAGAACATATTTGTTGTGCGATTGGAGATCCAAAACATCGAGATGGTGTTGATAAGAAGAAAGAATGGATTAAAAGCAAATTAAAAGATGGGCATGTATTTAGAAAACTAAATGCTAGAGGTAAAATCTTTATTGAATATGAACCAATAGAAACAGCTTGGGTTCCTATTAATGGTAAAAACTATATGCATATTTATTGTTTATGGGTAGCAGGTAGTTTTAAAGGGAAAGGTATTGGTAAAGAATTATTAGAATATGCTATAGAAGATGCAAAAAATAAAAAAATGAGTGGTGTATGCACATTGGTATCACAAAAGAAAAAACCATTCATTGGTGATAAGAAATTCTTTGAACATTATGGATTTAAAGTAGTTGATACCATAAATGATTATGAATTAATGGCATTACAATTTGATGATAAAGAAACACCTAAATTTAGTGATACAGCTCGTAAAATGGAAATTGAAAGTCAAGATTTCACTATTTATTATTCAAATGAATGTCCTTATGTAGAATATGAAGTAAAAGAATTATCTGACTATGCTAAAGACAAAGGAATTAAATTGAACTTCATAAAAATAGATTCATTAGAGAAAGCAAAAAATGCACCATGTGTGTTTAACAATTGGGCAAACTTTTATAAAGGAAAATTTATATCAAATACAATATTAAATGCAAATGCATTTGAAAAATTATTAAAATAAAGTATTATATTTTAAAATTTTTAGATAAGCTTTTAAATAAGTTTAAACTGCCTTGTTAGAAAATTAGACATAACTTTCTTACAATTTATGAGTAAGTTATTAAAATTTATGGGTAAGAAACGCCAATTTAAAAGTAAAAAATTACTCAGTTGTTTTAATTCTTCTCCATGTGGAAGTGGACGCAAGTATAAAATGTGCCATGGCAAATAAGCCTGCAAATTCGCATAAATAAAGGGATTGTAGGCTTTTTCTTGATTACAATTTTTAGGTAATTTTACCTCAAAAAAGGTGCTTAGATAAGTTTTAGATAAGTTTTTTGCCGAAATGGCTCGTTATTGGCCTCGTACTAATAGTAATATTAAGAATAGTTAGAATTTGTAAAAAGTGTGATATAATTAAGGTGTTATAGGAGGTAATTATGAAAGCTATTTTTAAGAGTGCTGTACATATGTTAATTGTTAAAGATAATAAAATATTATTACAAAAGAGAAAGGGTTCTAAATTATGGCCTGGATATTATGCTTTACCGGCTGGACATATTGATGAGGGAGAGAATCAATATGATGCATTGATTCGTGAAGCTCAAGAAGAATTAGGAATTGATATTGATCCTAAGAATATAATAAATAATTATGTCGTACTAAGAAGAAATTATTTTGAAATAGATGGGAAACAATTAGAACCATATATTGATTATTATTTTGAGATACATGATTATATAGGAATTCCTAAAATAGTAGAAGAAGATAAATGTGATGAATTAATATGGTCAGATATAAATGAATTACCAGAACCATTTATTAATTATGAAGGTGCATTTTTGGAAGATAGAACAATAACAACCTATGATTGTAAAACAGATGGGGCATATGTTAAAAAATTAAAAATATAAACTTTTGACAATCTTTTAATATTATTATGAATAAAATCAATTTTTTTAGATAAGTTATTAGATAAGTTGTAACAAAAAAACTTGCAATTTATCAATAAAAAATTATTAATTATAAATAGAAAATACCAATTTAAAAGGAAAAAATTACCTGGTCGTTTTAATATTTTACCATGTGGCAGTGGCAAGAAGTATAAGCAATGTTGTGGTAAATAACTCGTAAAGAACCATAAATAAAGGGGAAATACGAGTTTTTATTTTTCTAAAAAACACTTAAAAAAAGACTTTAGATCAGTTTTAGATCATTATATTTTTAAAAGGTAAAATAAGGGAATATATAATTCGTAAAATAGTAATATTACGATTAGTAAGTCAATGAAAAAATAACCCTTAAATATGGTATAATGAAACGGATAGATAAATAGTAATTTGAAACGGAGTGGTTATTAGTGAAATACACAAATGAACTTTTTGAAAATGTGATTTTTAAGGAAAAAGAAAGTGATTACATACAATGTGTATTTAAAAATATAGATTTTTCTAAATATTATTTGTCTGATATTTATTTTGAACAATGCAAATTTATAAATTGTGATTTTTCAAATTCTATATATTCAAAATTTAGAAGTAAGAATAATGAATATATTACTTCTAAATTTATTGGTACCAATATGATGGAATCTCATTTGGAAAATGTTTCTTTTAAAGAATGCTCACTGAAATATAGTAATTTTTCAGATAGTAGTCTAAATAAAATTACTTTTTGTGATTGTGATATAAGTGAAAGTAATTTTATTTCTTTAAAAAAATTCAATAAAGTAAATTTTGATAATTGTAAATTAATAAATGCTGATTTTTTTGAAACCAAATTAGATAAAATTGATTTTCGAACATGTGACATTTCTGGAATAAGAGTAAAATTAGAAGATCTAAGAGGTTTAATTGTTACAAGCTATCAAGCTGTTAATTTATCTACAATATTAGGCCTTAAAATTGAAGATTAAAATACAATTTATCAAACTATCGGATGATTAAGATATTAGGAATTGAGAAATCAGTTCCTTTTTTAGTAATATTATGATTCTTTAAACTAATGATAAAATTTGATAATTATGTGGTATAATGAAAGCATAAGTAGGAGGAAATTATGAAAAAAGAACTTAAGATTACATTATTTATAATTGGCGGATTACTAATTGTATTTGGTATATTAGCATTGACTACACAATCATATTTTGAAGTAATTGAAGAAACAGTTTATGCAACATCAGAAGTAGAAAATGTTAGTACGACTATCTCTGACATTTCGCTAACTGGAGCAACAATTACAATAAAAGATACTAATGAGAGTAAATACTTATATGAAGAATGGTATGTAATAGAAAAAGAAATAGATGGTAAAATGTATAGCATTCCGACTAAAGTTAAAGACTATGGTTTTAACTCTAAAGGTTACACAGTTGATGAAAATAATGAAGTAAAATTTGTTATTGATTGGGAATGGCTATATGGCGAATTGCCACAAGGAAGTTATAGAATTATTAAGAAATCACACGACAAGTATATTTCAATTCCATTTAGCATAGCAACAACATCAAATGAAGAAACTATAAAACTAAATTTATTTGATAGAAGTGAAATAATAAAAGTAGCAATTGATAATTATTCACAATATAAAAATTATTTTGAATATACAGATAAAGAAACTATTGATAAGATTTATAATTTGTTTAAAGATTTGAAAACAAATGTTGCAAGTAAGAGCAATGAACCAGAAAATCCAGAAGAATTATACGAGGTAACATTTTTCAATGATGAAAATATGCTAATTCAAAGTGACAATGATATTTTCAAAGCAATAGTTCATGTATATAGAAAAAGTAACAAATACTATGCTGAAGAGCAAAAAAATGGAATTTATGAAATAACAGAAGATGCATTCAATGTTATTAAGAACTTGGCTAAATAATAATAAAAAAATTAAGTAATCGCAAGATTAAGAAGTTACGAAATATCAAAGTAGATGTAAGAATCTACTTTTTCTATGGTAAAATATATGTAGAAATATAATTTCTTATTTACTAATTTTGATAACCCTAGAATCATTTCCTGTTAAATTAATTGTTATAGTTATATGATTTTAGTGTGAAGGGAGAAAAATTATGAATCAAGAAAAAATTGGAAAGTTTATATCAAAGTGTCGTAAAGATAAAAAAATGACACAATCAGAGTTAGCAGAAAAATTAGGTGTTACAGATAAATCAATCGGTAATTGGGAGAATGGTAGAAACATGCCTGATTTGTCTTTATTTAAACCACTGTGTGATGTGTTAGGAATAACTATTAATGATTTATTGAGTGGTGAGAAAATAAGCAAAGATAAATATCAAGAGAGGTTTGAAGAAAATATTGTTAATACAATTGATTATTCAACTAAAAGAATAAATAAATATAGTAATGTAATAGGATTATTATTAGTTATATTTGGATTATTTATATCGATGTCAGCTATTATGATATTTCCAAGTGAAAGTAGTTGGGGATCAATATATTCTGTATTTGGTGTAATTATATTTTTAATTGGTATGTCAAAATTAACAAGAGGAATAAAATATTCTGTAAGATTACCTTTATTATTAATAATCTTTTTAGGAACATTAGGTATATTATTTTTTACAGATTATATTAATGTTAAAAGAAATAATGTTGCACCTATGTTTAGAGAAACTTCAATGTATCTTGGTGGAGATGAAGAACTTCTTTATTACGACACACCATTCTATGATGTAATTAAATGTAATGAAAAGTTCAATATTGTAAAAAACAAAAATTATACACATGAAGAATTATTTATATACTGTTCAAATAATAAATAAATAATCGCAATATTAAGATATATAGAACGGATGAGAATCCGTTTTTGTGTGGTATAATAATATGTGATTAGATGATAATATGCCAGTAGAATTATTAAATGAGTTTATTGATAAGAATTGTGTAGTAACATTAATGGGAGATAAACATATACAGTTAACAGGTGTTGTTATAGCAATTGAAGGATATTGGATAAAGATAAAAGAAGATGAATGTACTAGAGTCATTAATGGTGCAATGATTCAGAATATAAAAACAAACAAATAAAAAGCTCCGAAGATTAAGATCTTCCAAAATAATTGGTAAGAGAAATCCTACTTTTTATTGACTAATTCATTATTGACATTGATAATTTAACTTACTTATTTCAAATTTTTATTAACAATTTAAAAATATTACTAACATTTTCTTTTTATATTTTTATAAAAAAGATATTCATATTTATGTTATAATAACTAGCAGGAGGTACCTATGATTAATAAGTTTTTAAAAGTTGAAGCCAATAATATAGAAAGAGTGAACCTTTTAGTTAATAGGCACCTAACTATTTGTTCTGGTAGTGACCTATTAAGTGAGATATTTACTAAATATGACGTTCCAGAAAAATATCAAAAGGTATTCTTTTATAAAAAAATATTAAATAATTGTATTAGAGAGTTCTTTACTGATACGTCATTTGATTTGCGAAAAACAGAAGTAGGTAATATTAAAGCTAGATTAAATAAAAAAGACAATAATGAAAAATTAGGTTTTCATCTCTATTTGATAGATTCAAGTAAAGCTAACTGTTCTAAAGATTATATAATTAATTTTTATTTAACTATGTATGATAATGGATACTTAAGAAAATATTTGAGTACTTTAAATGAATATTTCTTATTAAATATGGATGCGAATTATATATTTGAATTATCTGAGGGAAATGAACAACTATCAAAACAAATGAAATCATATAAGAAAAAAATACTTGAAAGAAAATAAAAATATAATACTTATTAGGGGTAAAAAAATGTATAAATATAATGGTAAAATAGAGATGAGAAAATAAAAGGATTCTTTGAATATGCTATTCTAATTTATAAAAAGTAATATTACAATCATTAATATAAAATCATATTTGTGATATAATTATATATGGAGGATAAAAAATGAGAAAAAATATTAAAACTACAGAAGGAATTTTCCCTATGCCAGTATTAATGATTGCTACATACAATGAAGATGGAACAGTTAATGTAATGAATGCTGCTTGGGGAACAATGTATGAAAGAGATCAAGTAATATTAAATTTAACAGAATCACATAAAACAGTAAAAAATATTAAAGAAAGGAAAGCATTTACAGTAAGTATTGCTGATAGTAAACATGTTAAAGAAGCTGATTATTTTGGAGTGGTATCTGGAAATAATACACCAAATAAGTTTGAAAAAAGTGGATTAACTGCTACTAAATCAGAATATGTCAATGCACCAATTATAAATGAATTTCCACTATGTTTAGAATGTGAATTTATAGAATATAACGACTATGGAGTTTTAGGTAAAGTAGTTAATACTACAGCTGATGAAAGTGTAATGGATGGAGATAATGTAGATATTACCAAAGTTTCTGCAATAGCTTTTGATCCATATACACATGGCTACTATAAAGTTGAAGAAAGAGTCGGTAATGCCTTTAAAGATGGATTAGAATTAAAATAATCGTGATATTAAGATATTAGGAGAATGTTAAAATTCTCTTTTTTTCTATGATATAATAAAAATATATAAAGTCAGGTGTTGATTGTGATAGTTAAAATTAATAATAATGAAAAAAATATTATTATTGAAAAAGATAATATTAAAATTACATTACAAGATGAAATAGATGGAATTATAGATTTAATGGTAGATAATAATCATATAGCACATACACACATTGATTATTTTGGTGATAGATATAATGAGCTATATGAAACTATTAAGTATTATCTTGATGATTATAAAGAAATTATTAATTACAATAAGAAATTTCGTTTAAAATAATTATTATGAATATTATTATTAAAATAATAAAATAATATCTTTATAGTGTAAATGAAAGGATATATATTATATGAAAAAAGATTTAAAAATTGATGACTATAAATCTATAGCAAAATCTGATATAAGTACATATATAGTAATGACAATAGTTATATTTGGAATATTGTTATTTATTGGATATAAAGTTGATTTCTATTATATATTGTTTTTAGGTCTTATTATGCCGTTTAGAGTTTTAGAACGAATAAATGCATATTCAAATATAAAACTGATAAAAGCATATTTAGTTAATAATAATTTAATTGATAAAATAGGAACAATTGATTTTTGGAATGAAAAAAATTATTTTTTAACTACAAATTATTTAATTATAGTAAATAATAAGAAAGTATATCCTATTAAATACAATCAAATTAGTAAAATATCTGTAGAAAAGAAGTTAAATACCGGTAAAAATACTAATTATCAAGAATATATACATATATATGCTCTTGATAAAGATTTTAAAATCTTAACATATTCAACATCTTTAGTAGGTGAAGAGTTATTGAATTTAAAAAAATATTTATTAAATAAGAATAGTAAAATTCAATATGAAGGATATAATACATATACTATGGATGAATTAGATAATAATAAATAAAAAATAAGAGTTTTGAAAAAATACTCTTATTTTTATATTTTATCTGGAATTAATTTGTCAATGTATGATAAAAGTTCTTCCTTACTATATTTTTCATTTCTTGTAATCCATGCAATTCCTATGTTGATTAATCCACCGGCATAAAATTTAACAATAATATCAAGTGGTAATTTTGAATCTATAATTTCATTATTATTTTTTAATCTATCTGATACATCTCTTTCAATTGCATCAATTAAAAAGTCAATTAATATACCATCTCTATTATTAGTAAGAATAGCACTATAGGTTTCTCTATTTTCATCAATATGATCAATTAAGATATTTAATAATTCCATAATATATTCTTTTGAAAATATAATATTTTCATTGTTTTCTAATTTTTTCAATAAAGCTATTTTTTGTTCTTCAAATAATTCCATAAGTAATTCATATTTATCTTCATAATGTGCATAAAATGTGGAGCGATTTATAAGGGAATCTTCACAAATATCAGATATTTTTATTTTTTCAAAATTTTTATTTTTCATGAGTTTTAACAATGAATCAAATAATATTTTTTTAGTTTTTATAACTCTTAAATCAGTTTTTTCTTGCATATAAATACCTCTTTTCAAACTAAATTATAAAACTTAACTTTATAAAAGTCAAATAACATACAAAATGTATGATAAATATACATATATATTTGTAAAAGTGTTGGATAACCATCATATATGCAGTAGTGGTGTGGTATTTTATAGCATGTAGTAATAAAATATATTATCGAGGTGGGAAGATGCAGAGATTTTCAAATTTTGTAGTAAAAAACAAAATAATTATTTTGTTAATAAGTTTATTGATGTTAATTCCTTCAATAATAGGTTATAGCTTGACTAAAACAAATTATGATATCTTAGTTTATTTGCCAAGCAATATTGAAACATTGAAAGGTCAAAATATTTTAAAAGATGATTTTAATATGGGTGCTTTCTCGGTTTCTTTGGTAGATAACCGTGTTAGTGAAAAAGAGTTAGTGGAATTAGAAAACAAAATTAGGAATATAGATTGTGTTACTAATGTCGTTAGCATTAATGATATTACAGGAACAACTATTCCTTTAGAAATGATTCCTAAAAAATTATTAGATCATGTATCAAATAATAACTCAAAATTATTACTAATTACATTTGAAACTGGAACTAGTGATGAAGAAACTACCGATGCCGTAAAAACAATTGAAGAATTGTCTAATGACATAAAAGTAGGTGGCATGAGTGCTATGTCACTTGATATGCGAAACTTGGTTGAAAGCCAAACATTTGCATATGTTGCTGTAGCAGTAATATTTTGCTTAATAGTATTAATGTTATCTTTAGATTCATATATTGTACCATTGTTACTTTTAGGAAATATTGGATTATCTATATTATTTAATATGGGTACTAATATTATGTTTGGCGAAATATCATATATTACAAAAGCAATAGCAGCTGTTTTACAACTTGGAGTAACAACAGATTTTTCAATATTCTTATATCATAAATATGAAGCCGCAAAGAAAAATAAGAAAACAAATGATGAGGCGATGAGCGAAGCAATTAATGAAACGATGGTCTCGGTCGTTGGATCCTCTCTTACAACTATTGCTGGTTTCTTAGCATTATGTACAATGAAATTTGGACTTGGAAAAGATATTGGTTTAGTTATGGCAAAAGGCGTTATCTTTGGAGTACTAACAGTTTTAACTGTATATCCATCATTATTACTAATATTTGATAAGTTAATTCAAAAAACAAAACATAAGGCTTTAATACCAAAATTTAAATTTATAAAACCAGTTGTTATGAAAGGTTATAAATGGATATTTATAGTTTTCTTAATTTTAATGCTACCAGCTTATTTATCACAAAAAAATACTGAAGTATATTATAAGTTAGATACATCAATACCAGATGATTATAATTATTCAATTGTTAGTAAAAAACTAAAAGAAGATTATGGACTTATATCTCAATCAATGATTCTTATTGATTCTAATATAGAGAATAGTAAAATTAATAAGATGATTGATGAAATTGAAGAAACTCATGGAATTGATAGTGTCATATCAAGTAATCTATTCTATAAATATGGTATTTCAAATGATATACTTCCATCAAAAATAAAGAATATGTTAGAAACTGATAAATACAAATTAATATTAGTAAATTCTGAATATGAAATAGCAACTGATGAGTTAAATGAGCAAATATCAAAATTAAATACCATTATAAAAAAATATGATAAAAATGCCATTCTTGCAGGTGAAGGTCCTTTAATGAATGATTTGGTAGAAATTACAGCCATTGATTTTAAAAATGTTAATTATGCTTCTATAGTTGTTATCTTTATTATAATGTTTTTCGTATTAAAATCACTTAGTTTACCTATATTACTTGTTTTATCAATAGAATTTGCCATCTTTATAAATATGGGTGTTCCGTATTGGCAAGGCGCAAGTATGCCATTTGTGTCTTCAATTGTTATAGGAACGATTCAACTTGGTGCTACGATTGATTATGCCATTCTTTTAACAACAAAATATTTAGAAGAAAGAAAGAATGGTAAAAGTAAGGAAGAGGCTGTGGGAGAAGCGCTTACATCATCAGTATCATCAATCTTTGTTAGTGCCATGTGTTTCTTTGCAGCAACATTTGCTGTATATGCAATATCAAAAATCGATATGATTGGCTCATTATGTCTACTTATGTCAAGAGGAGCAATTATAAGTATGTTAGTAGTTATGTTCATAGTTCCTAGTGTGTTATTAATGTTTGATAAAATAATAACAAAAACAACATTAGGATTTAAGAAAGGAGAAAAAATTTATGAATAAAATATTTAAAAAGTTTATAGCGTATATTTTATTAATTTGTGAATTATTTCAGGTAACAGGAGTATATGCTTTAACAAAAGAAGAAAGTGTATATGTTAAATTAAATGAAAAAGGAGAAGTAACAAGTACATCTATTACAGAGCATTTATTTAATTATAATGGAAATACAATTAATGATAAAACAATATTAAATAATATTAAAAATATAAACGGTAATGAAAAGTATAATCAAAAAGGTAATGATTTAATATGGGAAACTAATGGTAGTGATATTTATTATCAAGGATCTTATAGTAAAGATTTACCAGTTAGTCTTAGTGTTAAATATTACTTAGATGGTAAAGAAAAAAATGTTAATGAAATGTTAGGTAAAAAAGGTAATATAAAGATTTCTTTAACATATAAAAATAATGCTTATAAAATGATGAATATAAATGGTCAAAATGAAAAAATATTTGTTCCATATGGAATAGTTACATCAACAATTATAAATAATACTGATAATAAGAATATTAAAGTAACTAACGGAAAAATAATTGATAATGGTATAGGTTCAGTTGTAATGGCAGTATCTTTACCAGGATTATATGAAACACTTAAGGCGAGTGATTTAAAAGATTTAAGTAATGTAGAAATAACATATGATACAGATTCATTTGAATTAAGTTCTATTTATTCAGTAGCTACGACAAATTTATTTGATGATATTAACCTAAACTCACTTAATGTAATTAATGATATTAATAGTAGTGTACAAGTATTAGAAAATTCTAAAATTACAGATTTATTAGAGAAATATCAGCATTATAGAAATCAAGATAAAAATGCATTAAAAGAACAATTATTAAAAATTGTAGAAAAGAATATTAATAATATTACTCCAGTATTATCTGAAGAAATAGCAAAAGAAACTAGTATCGTTATAAAAGAAAATGAAGATGAATTAGAAAATGATCTTATATTTTATACTAAAAAGAATACAAAAGAAGTAATTGATGAAGAAGTAAAAAGAGTAATTAATGAATTAGATATTAATGATTTAATGGGAAAAGTCATTAATACAAATTTACATGATTTATTAATTAATGATTCAGAAGTGAATGAACTATCAAATTTACTTAAAGAAAGTATTAATGAAAAATTAAATACTATTATTAACGAAGAATTTAATAAAATAAATGATTGTATAAATGATAATGGATCACAAAGTGAATATGAAAAATATGTTAATGATATTGCTCAAAAATATGGGGTTACTTATGAACAAGCATTAGGAATTGTTGGAGATGTACGAACAGATACATTGAATCAAGTAAAAAATAATATAAGTGAAGCTAATATTCCAAATACTATAATAAATAGTTTAAATGATAAAGATTATATTAGTAACTTAGTAGATAATTATATAAATGAATTAAATACTAAGTTAAAAGAAATATTAAGTAATGATTCAGAAATATTGGATTATTCTGATGAATTAAAAGAAAAAATAATATCAAAAATAAATAATGATTTTGAAGATAATAATATATCTTTAAATATAGACCTTAAGGAGTATATATCTAAAACTACAGATAAAATAATAGATAATACAGCTAGAGATTTAGCAAATAAATATACTGAAAAGTATACTAATGAAGTTGTAAAAAATACAATTGAAAAAGAATTTAGTGAAGAAAATATTGATTCTAATCTTAGAGAATTGTTAGATATTTATGAAGATGATATTAATCAAAAAGTAACTACTTTAGATAATACAATAAATACTTTATCAAATTCATTTAATAAATTTAATGTAGTTCTTGGAGATGTTAATTCATTTAAAGGAAAATTTGATGCACTTATGAAATTAAGTGATGAATATAAAACAGTTGACACATCACCAGTTGATGCAAATAGTAATTCTAAAATTATTTTCATGATTGATTCAATTTCTAAGCCAAATGATATTGAATCTAATAATTATAAAGAAAAAGCAAAAGTCTCAATTTGGGATAAAATAAAAGGATTATTTAAATAAAAAATAAGATATTTAGAGAATGTAAAAATTCTCTTTTCCTTATGATATAATATATATGCGAGGTGTAAAATGAAAGATAATAGAGAAAAGGTAGTTGTCAAAACTAGTATAATAAGTATTTTATCAAACATAGTGCTTGCGGGATTTAAGGCATTTGTTGGCTTACTTACCAATTCAATAGCCATAATATCTGATGCAGTTAATAATTTGAGTGATGCTTTATCTAGTATAATAACAATCATTGGAACAAAATTAGCAGGTAAAGCTCCAGATAAAAAACATCCATATGGATATGGAAGAATTGAATACATGACTTCTCTTATTGTATCGGCAATTGTTTTATATGCCGGTATTACCGCATTAGTTGAATCCATAAAGAAAATTATTCATCCAGAAACTGTTGATTATAGTACATTAACATTAGTTATATTAATTGCTGGTATCATTGTTAAGTTTATTTTAGGAATTTATGTCAAGAAAAAAGGAAAAGAAGTTAATTCAGATTCGTTAATAGCAAGTGGATCTGATGCCTTTAATGATGCAATTTTATCTATTTCAGTTTTAGTATCAGCAATTATCTACATGTTATTTGATATAAGTTTAGAAGCTTACGTTGGCCTTTTATTATCGGTGTTTATTATTAAAGCCGGATTAGAACTTATCAAAGAATCTGTTGATAATATGTTAGGTGTTAGAGTTGAAAGCGATTTAGCCAGAGCCATAAAGAAAGATATTTTAAAAGAAAAAGAAGTAGCGGGAGCGTATGATTTAGTCCTTAATGACTATGGACCAGATAAGTATTTAGGATCAATTCATATTGAAGTAGCTGATACCTTAACGGTGGCCGATATAGATAAAATATCTCGAAGAATAACTAAAAGGATTTTACAAAAATATGGGGTAATACTACATACAATTGGGGTATATTCCGTAAATACTAAAGATAAATTTGTAATGGATGCTAGAAAAGAAATTACTAAAATAGTTTTTTCACATAAAGGCATTTTGCAAATGCATGGCTTCTATATTGATAAAACTGAAAAAAACATAAGTTTTGATATAATTATTGACTTTAAAATTAAAAATCGTGAAGAAGTATATAAGCAAATTTATGATGAAGTTGGGACTAAATATAAAGACTATACAATTGATATAACCCTAGATGTCGACATTAGTGATTAATTATATAATAAGGAAGATATAATGAAAAGAAATATGAAAAAAATATGTTTATTATCATCGATTTTAATTGCTATTTCATTTGCTATAATTCTATTAATGGGAAGGACTTATACGTTTGATATTAAATTAATAGGTAATAACAAACCAGTTTTAGAAAGCGAATCTAACATACTAGAAATAGTAGAAGAAAAGAGAATTAATGGTAATTATATCGTAAAAGTAAAATCTATAAAACCAGGAAAAGCTTCTTTAAAATTTGATTATGGAGATTATCAAGGAATCAAAATGCTATATGTCCATAAAAGTATGATTATAACTGATAATAATTATTTTGGTAAATCTACCGGATCAGAAGTAATCCCTATTTCAATTACAATTATATTGGTTTATAGTTTATATTTATTAATTAAGGAATATAGGCATAGCAAAGAAGATAATCTATATCAATACAAAAATATTGTTTATTTAGGAATTATTATTTTTCTATCATTTTTTACTATAAATAATTTTATGTCAATATTTAACTATAATGGATTATTTGAAACAATAAATAATATTATTAATTCTATGTCATTCGTATCAATTATCTTATTTCCAATAGCTTTAATTACTTTTATATTGGTAACAATTAGCAATATAAATTTAATTAGGAAAGAAGGAAAGTCTTTAAAGAATTTACTTGGCTTATTCTTTGGAATATTTATTTGTGTATCAACATTACTACCAGATTATATTTATGGAATGCTTATGAAAACTCAGAAAATAAACATCTATAATTTAAACAGTATTGGCCCTTATTTATATAGTTTTATCGAAACGTTGATTTATTTAACGATTGCTTATCTGGAATGTATTTTGCTTGGAACAATCATTATTGCCATAAAATCAGTTAAGAAAAAAGCTACTTATAATAAAGATTATATGATTATCTTAGGATGCCAAATTAAAAAAGATGGTACCTTAACTCCGTTACTTAAAGGAAGAGTAGATAAGGCAATTGAATTTAGAAATCAACAGTTGAAAGCTACGAATAAAGATTTAATTTTTATTCCATCTGGTGGTAAAGGAAATGATGAAATAATCTCAGAAGCTGAAACCATGAAAAATTATCTATTAGAACAAGGAATAAAAGAAAAAAATATTCTCCCTGAAGATAAATCTAAAAGTACTTATGAAAATATAAAGTTTTCTAAAAAACTAATCAAAGATAAGAATGCTAATATTGGTTTTTCTACGACTAATTATCATATTCTAAGAGCAGGATTAATTGCTACGGAGCAAGGATTAAAATTAGAAGGAATCGGCAGTAGTACAAAAACATATTTTTGGATTAATGCCTTTATTAGAGAATTTATTGGCACATTATATTCAGAAAGAAAAAAACATGCCGTAGTTTTCATGTTAATAGTGATAATTATAATGACAATGATCGGCATAACTTATTTAGCAAATAATATTTAAGATATTATCTATATATAATATATTTAAAATTAGCCGATGATTTATATTGTCGGTAATAAAAATAAACTAAAAAGAATAAATAACCAATATTTATTCTTTTTATATTGACATCATATTAAAGTAGATATACAATATTATTGTATTAATTAAGTAATACAATGAGGTGAAAATATGGAATTTACATTTGATAACAATATTCCAATCTACATTCAACTACTGGAATATTTAAAAATTTATCTTATTTCTGGCGTATTTAAATGCGGCGACAAGTTACCATCTGTTAGAGAATTTGCTACGACTTTTAAAGTAAATCCTAATACGATGCAAAAAGCCTTATCAGAACTTGAATGTATGAAATTGATTTATACCGAAAGAACTAATGGTAAATATGTTACTAAAGATGCTAAATTAATTGAAAAATTAAAAGATGAATATGCAGTTACTTTAGCTAAAAGTTATTTTATGGGGATGAAAAGAATTGGTTTAGGAAAGGCTGACTCCATAAAATATTTAGAAGGGATAGATGAATAAATGAGTCTTGTAGAGATTAAAAATTTGACTAAGGCATATGATAACAAAGTAGTCCTTAAAGATGTTAATTTAAGTATTCCAAATGGTAAAATTGTTGGATTGTTAGGTAAAAATGGAGCTGGTAAAACAACTTTAATTAAATTAATTAATGATTTACTTACTCCAACCAAAGGAGAAATCCTAGTTAAAGGTAATAAAGTAGGGGTAGAGACTAAAAAAATTATTTCTTATTTACCCGAAAGAACTTATCTAAATAAACAAATGAAAGTATCTGAAGTAATCGATTATTTTAAAGATTTTTATGATAACTTCGATATTAATAAAGCAAAAAAATTACTTAAAGATTTAGATTTAGATATTAATGAGAAATTATCAAAAATGAGTAAAGGTATGCAAGAGAAAGTTGGTTTAGTGCTTGTTATGTCAAGAAATGCTGATTTATATATTTTAGATGAACCTTTAGGTGGTGTTGATCCAGCCACAAGAGATTATATATTAGATACCATTTTATCTAATTTTAATGAAAATGCCAGTGTTATTATTTCAACCCATTTAATATCTGATATTGAAAGAATTCTAGATGAAGTAATCTTCATTGATAAAGGCAAAGTAGTATTACAAAGTAATGCTGATAAGCTTCGTAATAAAGAAAAAGCATCAATCGATGAAATCTTTAGGAGGATGTTCAAATGCTAACTAAATTATTAAAATATGATTTAAAATATATGATTAAAAATATGAGCTTATTTTATATTTTATCAATCTTTTTTGCTATCATCACTAGAATCCTTTTCTCATTAAATCAAACTGTAATTGTTAATATCATTGGTCAAATTAGTGTTGGTTGTATGTTTGCAATGTTAGCTAATATTTTAATCAACACTATGATGCGTAGTTGGTTAAGATTTAGAGATTCTATATATAAAGATGAAGCTTATTTAACACACACACTACCAGTTACCAAAAATGAAATTTATGATTCTAAATTTATTCAGACATTGATCTTTTTTATAGTTGGCTTTGTCGTAATTGTTATAAGCTTATTTATTACTTATTATACAAAAGATAGATGGCTTATGTTAAAAGATTTAATTAATACGATTACAACTGGACTAAACTTTAAAACAACCTTATTTATAATAAGTATGTTAGTTATTATTTTCTTGGAAATTTTTAACGCTATTCAGTGTGGTTTCCTAGGGATTATTTTAGGACATAAAAGAAATAATAATAAAATAGGCTTTTCCGTCTTATTTGGCTTTATTGCTTATTTGTTATCTCAAAGCTCCGTTTTATTATCAACCTTTATTGTTGGTTTATTCAACTCAAGTATTATGGATCTATTTAAAAGTAATATTATATTAGATGCTAGTTCCTTTAAATTGTTAGTTATTCTAGCTATTATATTATATATATTAATAATTTTCTTAATGAGTATTATCTGTAAAAAGGCGTTTAATAAAGGTGTTAATATCGAATAATTAAAAGTAGAAATATCTACTTTTTTTATGGTATACTATAAATGGAGGATCAAATGAAAACAAAGTATTTATATAATTTAATAATAGTGATATCGCTATTCATATTTACTGGCTGTGTTTCTAAAAATAATAGTGAGATAGATTATAATCTTAATGATTCAAGTAATTATAGTGAGGTGAGTACTATGAAAATAATAATCAATAACAATGAGTATCTAATTAATTTAGAGAATAATGAAACGGTCAGTGCATTTATTAAATTATTGCCTCAAGAATTTAGTATGACTGAATTAAATGGTAATGAAAAATATGTTTATCTAGATTATACATTACCAACAAATCAATATAATCCTAAACATATAAAGGCTGGTGATGTTATGCTATATGGGAATAATTGCTTAGTTATCTTTTATAAATCTTTTGATACATCATATAGTTATACTAAAATAGGCCATATAGATAATTTACCAGATTTAGGAAGTAATGATTTAGTGGTAAATATTGTGAAATAATTATATTTACATGATATACTACTTATGGAAGGTGATAAAATGTCAATATATGAGTACAAAATAAAAAATCGAAACGGTGAAGAAGTTTCTATGGAAAGTTACAAAGGAAAAGTATTAATCATTGTTAACACCGCTACTGGTTGTGGTTTTACTCCTCAATATGAAGGACTAGAAAAACTATATCAAAAATATCATGATAAAGGTTTAGAAATATTAGATTTCCCATGTAATCAATTTGGAAATCAAGCTCCAGGCAGTGATGATGAAATTCATCAATTTTGTGCATTAAAATATAATACTTCATTTGATCAGTTAGCTAAAATCGAAGTAAATGGTAAGGATGAAACCCCATTATATACATATTTAAAAGATCAAATAACTGATGATGAAATCGATGGCATAAAAAATAAAATGGCCATGAAAGCTATTGAAAAAATCAGTAAATCAATAAAAGATAAAAAAGATATCAAATGGAATTTTACTAAATTTTTAGTAGATAGAGAAGGTCATGTAGTTATGCGTTATTCCCCAACATATAAGCCAGAAGATATGGATGCTAAAATTCAAGAATTAATGTAACTGCTGTGAGCTGATATAAATGAATATTGAAATAGAAATATTTAAAAGATGTCATCCGAATTTTAATAAGTTATTAGCTTATGGTTTCATTCTTGATGCCAATAATTACCAATACGAAAAAAGATTTATGAATGATGAATTTTTAGCAAACATTATAATTGATAAAAAAGGTAATCTAAGTGGTAAAGTTATTGATTTAGAAACAAATGAAGAATATATTGGTATTAGAACTATGATGACTGGGGAATTTGTAACTAACGTTAGAGAAACATACAAAGATATATTAAATGATATAAAAAAACATTGCTTTGAAACAGACTATTTTATAAGTGACCAAGCAAATAGAATTACTAATTATATTATAAAAAAGTATCATAACAAACCAGAAACTTTATGGGATAAATTTCCTGGATATGCTGTTTTTAGAAATAATAATAATCAGAAATGGTATGCTATTATTATGAATCTTGATTTATCTAAATTAACTAAAGGAAAAGGGGAAGTTGAAATTATTAATGTTAAATTAAATGAAGATAAAATTCAAACATTATTAAAAAAAGAAGGATATTATAAAGCATATCATATGAGTAAAAATGACTGGATTTCAATCATTTTAAACGATACTTTAAAAGATGAAGAAATTATATCATTAATTGATGAATCATATGATTTAATTAATAATTAGTAGTTTAATAATGGTGATAATTATGGATAAAACTTATAAATTAATAGATGCATTGGGAAACACCTATGAAAGCTTAACTCCTGGACTTTTAGGTGGTAATAAAAAATTAAAAATTTATGGCAGACTAGATTGCCCATCTGCCAAAAGATGGATAGAAAAGGGCTATTATGTTTCTAATAGAGTATTTTTCTTAAATGAAGATATTGCCATTAGTGCTGGCTATCGTCCTTGTGCCGTATGCATGCCTGAAGAATACAAAAAATGGAAGACTAAAACGAGAAAGAAAACAAAGTGATATAATTTTATAAAATATATTGCTTTTTTCTTATTTGTGTGTAATAATTTAATTGAAAAATAAATAAGTCATATATGCTTGAAGATTTGGTTCAAGCGTTTCTACCTGTTCACCATAATGAATAGACTATGACTCCTAGTACTTTTTGCATAATATAGTCTTACAAGTGAAGTGTAAGATTTTTTTATTTTTCAGGAAGGTAAAGGTGTCTATGAAAGACAAAAAAAAGAAAATCAGTAAATTAGATGCATTCTTTGAAGTTAGTAAAAGAAAAACTAATTATAAGACAGAAATATTTGCTGGTTTGACAACATTTCTTGCTATGGCTTACATTCTTATTGTAAATCCCAATAATATTCTTTGGGGCGGTACAGCTGATCCTCGTTTTGCGAGTGTCTTTATCGCTACTGCCCTTGGCGCATTTATTGGAACATTACTTATGGCGTTTCTTGCCAAAATGCCACTTGCACAAGCTCCTGGTATGGGCCTTAATGCCACGGTTGGTACGATTGTTGGTGGTGCCCTAGGTTTTGGCTTTTCTTATGGAAATGCTATGGCTCTAGTATTTGTAAGTGGAATAATATTTTTATTATTATCATTTATTCCATGTGGCAAAAATAAAGAAGGAAAGTTTATTTCTTTAAGAGAAAAAATCTTTGATGGCATGCCTAAAGCCGTTAGAACGAGCATTTCAGTAGGAATTGGCTTATTCATTGCTTTTATTGGACTTCAAAATGCTCACATTATTGTTGATAATCAATTTACATTAGTCCAGCTAGTTAGTTTTAACAATAAAGAATTATGGACTTTAGGTGGAGAAGCATGTATGGCTGCTGTTGCTTTGTTTGGATTACTAGTTATTACTGTTTTAGCTCACTATAATGTTAAAGGATCAGTTATTATTGGAATATTGGCAGCTACTATTTTAGCTATTCCCCTAGGGGTTGCTGATGTCAGCGTTTTAACTGGTAAAGTAGCTGGTATTAGTTGGAAGTTTTGGGAAAATATTGGCGCTTTCTTTGGCAAAAATGGTGTCTTCTTATCACTGTTTCAGAATGGCTTTAAAATGCCTGAAGGTAGTATTATGACAGCAATCATGTTAGTTATATCATTTTCAATGATTGATATGTTTGATACAATGGGTACCGTTGTTGGCTGTTGCACAAAAGCTAATTTATTAGATGAAGAAGGTAAACCAATTAACTATGGCAAGATGATGTATGCTGACAGTATTGCCACTATTACTGGTGCCTTACTTGGAACAAGTACCGTTACAACATTCGTAGAAAGTGGAACTGGTGTTAGTGTTGGCGGTAAAACTGGCCTTACTGCTTTAACAACTGCAATTCTTTTTATTCTAGCGGTCTTCTTACTTCCATTATTTGCATTTATCCCATCAGCTGCGGCTGCTAGTGCCCTTATTTATGTTGGCGTTCTTATGATGACAAATGTAACTAATGTTGACTTTAAAAATATCAAAAATGCCGTTCCTGCTTTCTTAACAATCATTACCATGGTTCTTGCATATTCAATTACGAATGGTATTGGTGTTGGTATCATCTCATTTGTTATTCTAGATTTAATTATTTATTTGATCGATAAAATTAGATATGCCAAAGGAAAAATTAAGACTAAACCTAAATTAGAAATTACTTGGGTAACTTTAGTAATATTTGTCTTATTCTTGGTATATTTCTTGGTACCAACAGTATTATAAAAATTAGGAGTGAAAACTCCTTTTTATGTGGTATAATACTACTAGGAGGGTTATTATGTTAGGTTGTAGTGATAAAATAACATTATGTGCAATCAATTTTACAAATAAAGATGGAGAGATTATTAATTATCATTTATCATTTCCCCTAAAAGAAGATTTTGAAATACCAGAAGATGTCATTCAAGTAAGCATTTTTGAAGCTCACCAAGGATTTTCTAATTATGGTTTTACAGCCTTTAATATCTATGTTGGAAATATTACTACCATCAAAGGAACGATAGACCATTATAACACTGGTAAAGGATACAAGGTTATTCCTGATAAAATAAAAAGCGTCGACGCTAAACTTTGTTATTATAATGATAATCATGACAATTGGATTGTCTTTGCTAAAATTAATGAAGGTGATATTGTTGTTAAAGATCTTCAAGAATTAAAAATGATCTTAATAACTATATCAAATAATTTTGAAAATATAAAAGAAGCTATTGGTAATATTAAAAATGCTAATGGCATTGTCGATTATAGTTTAACGGATGAAGATAATAAATTATCGAAAAGACGCCTTAAAGTATGTGTTAGAGAAAGGAATAGAAAGGAAGATAAATATGAATAAAATTTTAGTTAGTTACTTCTCAGCTAGTGGTGTAACAAGAAGGGTAGCCGAAAAGATTAGTGCTGCGATAAAGGGAGATTTATTTGAAATCGAACCCGTAAATCATTATACGGATGAAGACTTAGATTGGACAAATAAAGAAAGTAGATCGACACTTGAAATGCAAGATAAATCGTCTAGACCAGGAATTAAAAATAAAGTTAATAATCTAAATGATTATGATACCGTTATTATTGGTTTCCCAGTTTGGTGGTATACTGCTCCAACGATTATTAATACCTTTATCGAAGAAAATGATCTAACTAATAAGAAAGTATATATTTTTGTTACCAGTGGTAGTTCATCTTTTGCGGGCTCATTAAAAGATTTAAGAAATACTTATCCAAATATTGATTTTGTTGATGGTAAAAGATTTACTGGAAATGAAACAATAGATGATATTACTAGTTGGATAAAATAAAGCTCTATTTTATGAAATAGAGCTTTTTTAATATCAAAAAATAGCGAAGAAATAATAAACATGTTATAATATTTATATATTTAAGGTTTATTTAATAAATCTTGTTTATTTTATAACTGAGGTGAAAAAATGCGTATTCTTTTAGTCGAAGATGAATATTCCTTGGCGGAACTAGTAGCCAATCGTTTAAAGAAAGAAAAATACATGGTAGATATCTCATTAGATGGGGAAGAAGGATTATATAATGCCCTAAATGATATCTATGACTTAATAATTTTGGATATTATGCTACCTAAAGGAAATGGTATAGATATTTTAAAACAAATAAAAGAAAATAATACTCCTAAAAAAGAAAACAAAATAACCAGTGAAGATGATGAAATAGAAACTAAATCCATCTGATGAATCATCTAAAAAAAATACTCACATTAAAAATAGACATAATAAAAAAGAAAGCCAAATAGATAGTTTAAAACTAAGATGTAATAATGTAATTAAGGTAAAGTACTGTGTTTTAAGCATAATTGAATGCTCACTTTTAGGAAGCATCATAACCTTAATTATTCTAAATAATTGTCAAAAAAAGAAAAGTTGATAATAGTCTTTAAGAAGTAATTAATATTAATTACTTCTTTTTGATATCGATGTATGTTATAATATCTCTAGGAGGGTTTATGGAAAAAATAAATACTGAAGAGTTAATTAGTGCATTGTTTATAGTTGGATTTGATAAGATTGATTCACTACTATTTACGTATACTTTAGGTAAATTATCAATTGATAATCGTGTAATGCAAACATTTGAATTTGAAGATAAAGAATGTAGTGATACTTTTAATAAATATGTAACCTATGATAATGACACGTATCATTTAGTGGAAGATTGTGATATTGATACTTTTATCTTGGTTGGTGATAAAAATCTGCCATTAAGAAAAATACTTCATACAAATAAAAAGCTGATTACTTATCTTAGTTTGTTAGACTTTAGTGAAATCGTTTTAAAAAAGATAATGCTTCTAGGGGATAATGGTATTGATACATTAGCAAGTCACTTTTGTGATAAAGAAAGAGAAATAATCTCAAAATTATTTGGTATTAATGAAATGAATCAAAGAAAAATGATGGAAGGCGCCATCGCCTATGAAAAAATTTATGATGAAGAGGCACATGAACTTGATATGATGAGCTTTGATAATAATTTGGTCGGCAAAATAATCGCTAGAGATGAAGAAATTGTTAGATTGAGCACTAGTTATGATTACATTGAATGGTTAAAAAAATTTACCGATAAACAGGGAGATTTTTATACTGACGATTTTGAATCTGGTGTTGTTGATATTAATGATGAAGATCATCATAATGTTAATATACTAAATATTTTTTATGATGCTATTGATGAATATGCCAATAAAAAGAAAATTGCTTCGATCAATAATGGCGATGATTATTACTATTTAATAAAATATAATAATATCGGATTTAAGATTGGTTTTATTTATGGCCAAGGAACTATCTTTTATTGTGAAAGAACAATTCCTAATGAAAAAGCCATTGATTTTGCGGATATTATTAAAACTAATACCAGAAGAAAAGTACGAATTAGAAAAAAGACTATTTAAAAATTGCATTTTGCAATTTTTTTTAATATAATAATCTTATATAATAGAGGTAAGTAGTATGAAAAAGCAAAGAATAGTAATTATTAGTATTTCTGTTTTAGATATCCTAATTGTATTAGGAATTTTTGGCTACCTTATCTATAGTAAATATAATAAAATGGATGTTATATTTACTTATCTTGACGAAGAAAATATTACTAAAGAAATTGAAGTTAATACCAAAAATTTTATTCCAGATCAAATGACAGTTACCATTAATGGTGAAGACATGACTAAATTATTAAAAGTAGATACAAGCAATTTAGATTTAACCAAGATAGGTAAGTATCATATTAGATATTATTTTGAATATAAAAAGAAAATATATGAAGAAATTAAAGAAATTGAAGTAATTGATACGGCAAAACCAGAAATTATTTTAAAGGGAAAAAATCTTACCATCTTGCTTAATGAAAAATATGATGATCCTGGTTATGAAGTTAAAGATAATTATGATGAAGATCTAACTGATAAAGTTGAAGTTAAAAGTGAAGTTGACGCGAGTAAAGCAGGTACTTATAAAATAACTTATAATGTTACCGATAGTAGTGGTAACAAAGCAGATGAAAAAATCCGCGAAGTAACTGTTAAAAAACCCAATGTCATCGTTGCCACTCCGCCTAAAGAAGTTAAAGTTGAAGTGCCTAAAGTTGTTGTTAGTGAACATCCAAATACAATTAAGAAAAATAAATTTACACCTTCTACCATTAAACTAGAAGGCTATCTTAAAGAACCATTAGAAGAAAATAAATTACGTTTTGTTAATGGAGATGATGTCAAAGAGTTTCCTCTGACAATAGATGGAAATAATTATAGCATCAGTATTGATCCAAATGAAGTTGCGAATGGTGATTATAAAATATATATTAATGAAGAACCACTGCTTAATAAAATGGCTATGATTGAAAGATTATCAAGAGCTAAAGTAGGTAATAAATTAGTAAGTTTTAAATATGATAATGATGAAGTATCAATAAATATCGCTGACCATAGTTATCAGTATGATATTTTAATTAATCCAGGCCATGGTGGCTGGGATTCAGGTGCCGTTAATGAATACATAGCAGAGAAAGAAATGAATTTAACTGTTTCTATGTATGAAAAGTGTCGCTATGAAGCTCATGGACTAAGCGTTTATATGACTAGAACTAGTGATACCTATGGTGATAAAATGGGACCAAGTAACTTAATTAGTCTTCATAAAGTGGCATATGAAATGGGTTATTATGGAGCTGTTTCAAAAATTGTTTATAGCAATCATCACAATTCAATCGGTAATAATTATTATTCTGGCTATGAAATACTTGTTGCTGGTGAACTTACAAGTAGTGAACTAGCTAACGAATTAGCTATTGCTAATAAATGGAATAATATTTTCAATTTAACCGAAAATCATACAAGATTTTATGCTAGAGATTATGACACTGAGAGAATATATTCTAAATTAAATGGAGAAGTGTATAGCTTTAAAAACAATTATGCTGTCAATCGTATTCCACTAGCAATATCAAATGTTAAAGCAACTATCTATGAGGGCTGTTATATGAGCAACAAAAAAGAATTCTTATGGTATTGGAACGATGCTAATTGGTACAAAGTAAGTGAAGCTAAAATTGAAACATATGTTACTTCTTTAGGAGTAACTTATAATCCTGATAATACAAGTTGTATGTAGGTGACATATGGATAAACAAACAATAAGAAAGAAATATCTTGAAATAAGAAAAAATATAAATAATAAAGAATTAAAATCAAGTGTTATCTTTAATCAAATAATAAATGCTAAAGAATATCAAAATGCCAAAGTAATTGCTATGTATAAAAATCTAAAATCTGAAGTAAGTACTGATGCATTAATTGATTATTCATTAAATGTTGGTAAAATTATTGCTCTTCCTAGAGTTACCAACGATAGTTTATCTTTTTATAAGATAACTAATGATAGTAAATTAATTAAAAGTAACTTTGGCGTTCAAGAACCAATTTCCAATGATAATGATTATATTTATCCTGATAATATTGATTTAATTATTATCCCTGGCGTGTGCTTTGATAAAAATAAAAATCGTTTAGGATTTGGTAAAGGTTATTATGATAAATACTTGGAAAATACTAAAATAAAAAGAATAGGTATTTGTTTTACTGAACAATTAGTAGATGAAATTCCAATAACTGAAAATGATATAAAGATGGATTTAATTATTACTGATAAAGAAATAATATAATCCTTTTTTATTATCCTACGAAGCGTAGGTTGCTATCTAGTATAGACTATTAATATAATTTAACTAGAAGGAGGAAAAATGAATACAGATAAAATTGGAGCTTTTATTAAACTAAAAAGAAAAGCAAAGAATTTAACTCAAACTGAATTAGCTAATGTTTTAGGAGTTACTGAAAAAGCAATCTCTCGTTGGGAAACAGGTAGGGGAACACCCGATATATCATTATTAATTCCATTAGCCAATGCACTAGATATAAGCGTCTTGGAATTATTAAACGGCGAAACTATTAATGATGAAAACAAAATTGTTATTGATATTATCAAGGCCAAAAACAAAAAAATAAAATTATGGAAATATTTTTCACTTTTTATAACTAATTTGATCTTAGTATTTGGAGTTATCATATTAATTTATGGATATTTAATTCCAATTAGTTATGATAGTAATCCTAATAAAGGCATAATGACTATTTTAAGTGAAAGCATGTCACCTAATTTAAAAGTTAATGACACTATTGTTTATGATATACTACCAATTGATAATGTCAATAAAGATGATATTGTCGTATATTATTTTTCTGATTATAATATTAAAACAGCTCATCGTGTTATGGACATTACTAATGATAATAATGAAATATTATTGACAACTAAAGGCGATAATAATCTTGAAGTAGATCACGATTATGTAACTAAAGATAATTTCATCGGAATCTATGACCATAAACTTTCAAAATTAAACAATTTATTTTTTAAAACAGATTTAAGAATAACAATAACTAATAATAACTTTAAAACTTTTGCTTTCATTGCTCTAATAATAATAAGTGTTATTTATCTAGATACCTTGCAAATAATTAATATTTTAAAGAATAAGTGATCTTATTCTTTTGCTTTACATTAATAAAAATAAAAATGTTTAAAAATGAAAACTCTATGTTATAATAATATTAAGGTAGGTGTGATATTATGAATTATCAAAAAGTTGTTGTTATTGGGGGAGGCATCTTAGGAAGCCAAATTGCTTTTCAAAGTGCATATTGTGGCTTTGATGTTACTATATTAGTGCGCGTTGAAGATTCTAAAAGAAGTACAAGAACCAAATTAGACAAATTAAGAGATACTTATATTGAGACAATTAACAAAATGAAAAAAGGTGAAGAATGGGCAAGAGGTATTGCTAATCCTGATGATTTTAATCCTAAAAAATGTATTGAAAGAGCCAATAAAGCTTATGAAAATATTAAATTACTAGATGATCAAAAGAAAGCATTAGCAGATGCTGACTTAGTAATTGAATCAGTTACTGAAAATATTGATGTTAAAAATGCTCTATATAATCAAATAGCTCCACTACTTCCTGAAAAGACAGTCATAGTAACTAATTCAAGCACATTATTACCATCTAAATTAGCTCCAAACACCGGTAGAGTAACTAAATTCTTAGCCCTTCATTTTGCTAATTCTATATGGAAAAACAATACAGCTGAAGTTATGGGACATAGCGTTACAGATCCTAAATGCTTTGATGAAGTAATGGAATTTGCTAAAGCTATCAACATGATTCCTCTACCAGTAAGAGAAGAAAAAGCAGGGTATTTATTAAATTCAATGTTGGTACCATTCTTACTTAGTGCCATGGATTTGTTAGCAAATGGAATCTCTGACCCTGAATCAATTGATAAAGCATGGACTATGGGAACAGGCGCTCCAAAAGGACCATTTCAAATTATTGATACTGTTGGCTTAATGACTGCTAAAAATATTGTTGAAGAGTATCAAAAAGTTCCTGGTATTATTAGCCCCTTGCTTAAAAAGATGATGCTTCCATACAATTATAAAAAGATGCTAGAAATGTTAAACAAATATATTGAAGAGGGAAAACTAGGAAAATCTACTGGAGAAGGATTTTATAAATATGAGTAAGTAAACTTACTTATATTTTTTTTAAAAAAATTAGCAATTTAACTTGACAATTGCTAAAAATAGTGCTATTATTAAAATGTAGTAAGGAAAAAGTACTTACTAAGGTATTAAAATTATATTTTGAAAGGGAGATGATATATATGATGTTAGTACCTAGAAGAAGTAGTTTTGATTTATTTGATAATTTCTTTGATGAGGATTTCTTCCCAAAGAAAGAACACAGTTTAATGAAAACAGATATTAAAGAAAAGAAAGACCGTTATGAAATCATTATGGATTTACCTGGTTATGAAAAAGAAAACATTAACCTAGAACTAAATAATGGTTATCTTGAAATATCTGCTAAAGTAGAAAAGAAAGAAGAAAAACACGAAGAAGAAAAATTTGTTCGCCGTGAAAGATTTTATGGAGAATGTGCAAGAAGTTTCTATGTTGGCGATGATATTGATGAAAAAGATATCAATGCTGAATTTAAAAATGGTACTTTAAAGGTTGAAATTCCTAAAAAAGAAGAAAAAACAAAACTACCAGAAAATAGAAAAATTCAAATTAAATAATAAGTAAGACCAATTTATATAATTGGTCTTTTATGATATAATTAAATTGGTGATAAGATGAAAAAAATATTTATTTATTATAGTTTGTCTGGTAATGGCGATGAAGTAGCTGCTTATTTAAAAAATAAGAATATTGATATTAGAAAAGTAGAAACGAATAAACCGCTTCCTAATAATGTAGTCTTAAGGATTTTATCAGGTGGTTTTTTAGCCGGTATTAATCATAAAGATAAGTTAGATAACTTTAATTCCAATATTAGTGAATATGATGAAGTAATTATTGGTAGTCCTATTTGGAATGATCGTCTGTCTTGCCCGATAAATACCGTTTTAGATGAGATCGACTTAGTAGGCAAAAAAACTATTTTCATATTATATAGTGGCAACGGATATGCCAAAAAAGCTCAAGAAAAAATAAATAGTGAATATCCGAATGCAAAGATTATTCACATAAAAGAACCAAAAAAATATAAAGCAACACTTAAAGAGTATCTTAAAGACCTATAAATCTAGATAAAATCTCATTATTTTGATTTGTTTACACATATTATTTGCAAGTTGTAAAGCGAACATTTTAACACATTTCCTTATAAAATAAGGACTTGTGTTTTTTTTACTAACTTTTTAAGAAACAAACAAGGTATATTTTTTATAAAAATAAAAAAATGTATCAAAAAAACATTTACTTTTTAAAACTTTTAAAGTAATATATATTTAGGTTAGAAAAATACTAACAAGAGAAAGTGAGATGTAATAATGGATAGAGATTTTTTTAACGACATAATCGTAGTTAAACGTAGTGGACAAAGAGTTAATTTTAATCCTACAAAAGTAGCAATTGCAATAAAAAAAGGATTTGATAGTGTCTACGAAGAATATGATGAAAAAAATGTTAATAAAGTAAAGGAAAAAGTTCTCGATTATATCGAGAAACAATATAAGGATCGTAAAACAATTGGTGTTGAAGATATTCAAGATGTTATTGAAGAAGTACTAAAGAAATTAAAATATGATGAAGTATATGAATCATATAAAGGATATCGTGAAAGGAGAGCTGCTTCACGTGATGCTTTTGTTGTTAAACAACAACATAAATTTGTTAAAGCTATTGAATCATTAGGATTAAAGAGCGCTGCTGAAGAGAATGCTAAAAGAGAAAATGCTAATGTTGATGGCGATGGTCCAATGGGAACAATGCTTCATTTTGGATCTACTGTATCCAAAGAATTTGCTAAAGCTTATTTAATGGATGCAAAGTATGCTAGAGCTCATGATGAAGGTGCCATTCACATTCATGATTTGGATTTCTGGGCAATGGGAACAACCACCTGTACTCAAATTGATTTAAATAAATTATTTAAAAATGGCTTTTCAACAGGCCATGGATATCTAAGAACTCCAAATTCAATTGCTTCATATTCAGCTTTAGCAGCAATTGCTATTCAAGCTAACCAAAATGAACAACATGGTGGCCAAAGTATTCCAGCTTTTGATTACTACATGGCTCCAGGTGTTCTAAAGACATTTAAAAAAGAATTCAAACAAGAATTACATGAACTACTTGAAATTGAAGGATTTAAAGAATTTATCAACTTTGATAAAGTAGTTGAATTAGTTGATAAATTAGAAAGTATTGAATTTAATTTAACTATCTTTGATGATATTGCAAAAGGTGAGAAAGTAAAAGAATTATTTAAGTTTGCGTATGATAATGCCATTAAGAAAACCGATAGGGCAACATTTCAAGCAATGGAAGCTTTTATTCACAATTTAAATACCATGCATTCAAGAGCTGGTGCTCAAGTACCATTCTCTAGTGTTAACTTTGGTACCGATACTTCACCTGAAGGCAGAATGGTTATTAAGAATTATTTACTTGCTACTGAAGATGGACTTGGACATGGTGAGACACCAATCTTCCCAATTTCAATCTTTAAAGTAAAAGAAGGTGTTAACTATAACAAAGAAGACCCAAGTTATGATCTATTTAGACTAGCTTGTCGTGTATCAGCAAAGAGATTATTCCCTAACTTTTCATTCTTAGATTCAAGTTTTAATAAACCATTTCTAGTACCTGGTGATTATACAACTGAAGTAGGTTACATGGGATGTCGTACGAGAGTACTTGCTAATGTATGTGGACCAGCTGTAACTCCTGGACGTGGAAACTTAAGCTTTACATCAATAAATTTACCAAGATTAGGTATTAAATATGGTATTGCTTTAGGTGAAAGAGAAAAAGCCGATATGAAAGGTTTCTATAAAGAATTAGATGAAACTATGGATTTAGTAAAAGGCCAATTACTTCAAAGATTTGAATGTCAATGTTCAAAAACTAAAGCTAATTTCAAATTCTTATTAGGTTCACATGTTTGGATAAATAGTGAAAAACTTGAAGGTAATACAAAAATTAGAACTGTTTTAAAACATGGTACATTATCAATTGGTTTTATCGGTTTAGCGGAAACTTTGAAAGCTCTAATTGGCGAACATCACGGAGAAAGTGATAAAGCTCAAAAATTAGGTATTGAAATAGTTAAACATATGCGTGAAAAATGTGATGAATATACCAAAGAATATAATCTAAACTTCACATGCTTAGCTACTCCAGCTGAAGGATTGTCAGGTAGATTTGTTGCTATTGATAGATCAATTTATGGTAAATTAAAAGGTATTACGGATAGAGATTATTATACAAACTCATTCCATGTACCAGTATATTATAAGACAAGTGTTAAACACAAAATGGAAATTGAAGGAAAATATCACAAATTTACAAATGCCGGTCACATATCTTATGTAGAATTAGATGGTGACACTGTCAACAATGTTGATGCTTTTGAAAAAGTAGTTCGCATTATGCATGACAGTGATATTGGCTATGGCGCAATTAATCACCCAGTTGATAGAGACCCAGTATGCGGTTACGTTGGTGTTATTAAAGATGTTTGCCCAAGATGCGGACGACACGAAGGCGAAGGCGTTCCAATGGAACAAGTTAATTGTTATGATTGCTGCTGCGGCAGATAATAAATAGAAAAAAAGGAGATGTAAATAATGGAAAAAGAAGTTAAAAGAACAAAAATGGTTGGTGAAGGAGTAAAATTCGATAGAATTAGAAGAATCACTGGCTATTTAGTTGGTACTCTTGATAGATTTAACAATGCTAAAAAGCAAGAAGTAAATGATAGAGTAACTCATGGAACAAACTAATGATTACATTCGCTTAGCAGCTGATCTTCAAAGCGATAGTATTGTCGATGGGCCAGGTCTTAGAACCGTTATCTGGACTCAAGGCTGTGCTCATCATTGTCCTGAATGTCAAAATCCTCAAACTTGGGATTTTGGTGGTGGTGGGCTAGTCCCAATCGAAGAAGTTTTGAAAGTTATCGATGAACTTGAAGATCAAACAGGTATAACCTTTAGCGGCGGAGATCCAATGTACCAGCCAGTTGCTTGTACAAAGATTGCTAAGTATTGTAAAGAAAAAGGCTATAATATTTGGGTATATACTGGTTTTACTTACGAAGAGTTAATGAAAATGGCTAAGACCAAGCCGATTTATAAAGAATTCTTAAAATATATTGATATTCTTGTTGATGGTCCATTCCTAATTAAGGAAAGAGATTTGAATCTATTATTTCGTGGCTCTCGCAATCAAAGATTAATTGATATTCCAAAAACTAGAAAATCTAAAAAAATAGTCTTACTAGATGAACATGAATATAACGAAGAAAAAGTGTTTGAAAGAGAACCAATGTATATATAAAAAAACTAGAAATTTCTAGTTTTTTTTCTTATATTATTAGTTATTATTAAAGTATCGATATCTTCGAAAATAAACTGATCACCTAATTCACCATATTTTTTTATGGCATCATTATATTCTTGCTTAACTAATATAGCCTTATCATACATTTCTTTTAATTTATTCTTAATCTCTTGTTCACTTAATTTACCATTTTTAATTTCTTCATTCAAACTATCTAGCATCTCTCTAATAGTTTCAACATCATATACATGAAGGAGTACCAATACTACATTGATAGCAATTCCTAAAAAGGCTCCACCAATCGCAAATGGTAGGGTATACTTTGTACTTTTTCTAGCGTCTGATTTATCTTGATAAGTTTCAGTTACTAAAATAGTATATTCTTCAGTACTATCGTGTTCATCTAATGTATCTTTTGCTTCCATAAAAGTATATTTCTCTTTAAGATTTCCTTCTAAATCTTCGACTTCTATATGATAGTTTTCATCAGTATTTTCAGGCGTTTCATACTCATAAGCCGTAGCTTTTCTTATATATCCATAGCCATTTGAATTCTTTTTCCATGGTTCATAAGAGGTAACGGTAGCCACATATGTCGTTCCTTTGTCATCATATATAGTTTTAGGTTCATCAACAATTTCTCCAGTTTCTATATTAATGGTTCTAGTAATTGTTTTATATTCGGTAATATTATCAGAAATACTTTTACCAATCATCCTGCCAGCACTAAAAGTAATTATTGGCACCAACACAAAAGAAACTACTTTCGCATGTAACAAAGCCTTGTTTATGCGTAAATTATGTATTACCTGCTTATTTTCTTTTAATTCTTTTGATAAACTGTTTTTTTCATCAACTAAATTAGTTACTTTTTCACTTAATTGCTCGATAGCTTTTCTTTTTTTCATTTGATATTCTGAATTTTGCTTACCAACGGTTTTTCTTGAAATTTTTCTAATAAAAGTTGCATCCAAATAATCATAGCCTAAGCCGTGTTCCTTAATAGTTCTTAAGTCTTCATCAATTAATTCTGATTTATCTAGTTTTCTTAAATCATCTGTTAACATTCTACCAAGTGTTTCCTTATTTGCAGGTGCATTTAAATAATTAATATATGATAAAATATCACTTCGATCAAATATTTCTTCATACATAATTACTGCATATATTGTTTTATAAGCTTTATTTATCAAATCATTTCTTTCTTTGATATTATGAGTATTAAGATTATTTAATCTATCTATTAATAATCTTGTATTGTTTAGAATATCATGAATATTTTCACTACTAATCTCTTTAATTTGCATATCAATTTTTGTAGATAATAAATAGAGTTCATAGAAAGGCAATAATTGCTCTTCGACTTTTGCCGTTAAAACTTCTACTTTTTTGATGTAAGGATCATAAATAAATCCCTCATAATCCATTTGCATACTAGGAATTGTCATTTTATTTCTTAAACTTGAATCATTATCTATTCCTTTTTGAATACTTTTAAGTTCTTGCCTATATTCACTGATATCAAGTACTATTGAAACTTTTTCGAAAATTCCTTCAAGGTTCTTAACTTTTGAATCATATTCTTTATGTCCTCTAGTTAAATCAATATTGTTAGTTTCACTAGCATAAGCGCCATCTTGAAATGCCATAATATATCCACCTCTCTCATTGGTAGAGTATGATAGCACAAATGTTTGTTTTTGTCAAACATTGACAACAATTTAAAAATATGTTAACATATCCCCTTGATGGGGGAATGTTATATGAATAATAAGACCAAAAAGAGTATTATATCAGCACTTTTAGCAACCACTATATTTTTAACTGGTTGTGGTAAAAAGTCAGAGTGTGTTATACCTACTAGACATGTTCACAAATACACTAAAGAGATAACTGATACTATCACAATTGAAAAGTATTTAGATAGTGAGTATTTAAGCGTTCATGGCTATGATTGGAATGAAGAATATATTGAAATAACTAAAGAAGACGAAGAATTATATAAAGTAATTAAGAATGTTTTCGTGGGAAGAGATAATTGGAATTATCTATATAATGTCATGGCTAGTCATCATGATTACTTAGAATTTTATTATGAATACTACACATACGAAACAAGAACAAGAACTAATTCTAAAGGAGAGACTGAAACATATACGGAACGCGTTCATCACTCTGGATGGCATACTGATCCAAAAGACAGTGACAATACTGGTGAAACTAGATTATATCATCATCGCTATTATGGATATCGTGTTATCTATCAAAATGGCAAATATAAATTAGAACAAAGTAAAGCAGTTGATGATATTAGGGAAATAATTAATGACTATCCATACTTTAGTGAAGATTGCGTTACTAAAGTATATAAAGATTTCAAATTTTGGCCTCATGAATTACCATTCTTATCAACTGAAGATTTTGATACCTTCGAAGGACCAGATTTAACAAATCATAATTTAGATGATAGTAAGGTAAAAATAAGAAAATAAATAAGGAATGCATATTCCTTATTTTTATGCCAAAAATATTTGCGTTCTTTCCAAAGTATTTTGCTAGATTTATTATTAAAAAAAGTTACAATTAAGTTAGAAAGGAGATAAAAATGATTGGTGAAAAAATATTAAAACTAAGAAAAAGTAAAAACTTATCCCAAGAAGAATTGGCTGAACAGATAAATGTCACAAGACAAACAATCTCAAATTGGGAACTAGGGGAGACCATTCCTGATTTAAAACAAGCTAAAGTTTTAGCCAAAGTTTTTGATACAAGTGTCGATGAATTAATTAATAATGATAATTTATCTAAAAAAGTAGATGAAACGATAAATAGTACCAATAAAATTTTAAAAATTGTTAAAACTATTTTGATTATCTTAGTAATTATTATCATTATTGCCTTATTAGTAGGTATCTTTATCTTTGAATCCCTAGATTATTTTGAGGCAACACCATCTGGTAGTAGCGTTATCGCTACTTGTACTTATAATAATGAACCAACGACTTATGAAGTTCATAAAGATTACCAAAGTGGAAATATATCACTCATTACTACTAATCAAGAAATTCTTACAAAGTTTAAACCATATGATTATATTAACGAGCAAAAAATGTTAGATGATATTACTAATTATATTGAAAATAACGGTGGCACTTGTGACAATAATCTGTCTAGTAAGTAAAAGAAATTAGCCTATAAATAGGCTAATTTTTAATTTTATGATATACTTAAATTGTAGAAGGGAAGTATATATGAACGATTTATTTATTATCGACAATTATGTTGATGAACGTGAATTTAGAAATTATATTAATGAACTATTAAAAAAGAAAGGCTACGAAAAAGTAATTATTGATGATGTTAGAATAGCTGATCATGATAAAATAAATGATAATGATATACTTGTTAAAAAAGGTGAAATATACTATACCATTCAAGTATTCTTAAATAAAAATATTACAAAAAGACAAATCGACGAAACTTTAGTTGATATGACCAAAGAAAAAGTTTCTGCCGGTATCATAATAACGAATAATTATGTAAGCACCGAAGAAAAAACTTATGCCAATAAAAAATTAATTCAAATATGGGACCGCACCGAATTAGAAAAAGAAATTAATTAATATATATATGATTACTAAGGGGTGATAATATGAATCCAACTTTACTATATATCTTGTCACAAATATTCATAATTCTAAATTATGTCTTTTTAGTAATCACTTATCAACTTAAAAACAAAGAGAAAATTTTATTATTTAGTATCGCTGCCCAAAGTGCATGTGGACTATCTTATATTTGCTTGGGAGCTTATACTGGCCTAGCAATGGCAATTATTTCGATTTTTAGAAATATCATCTTTATTATTAATGAAAAAAAGAATGGCGTAACCGAAAAAACGACTACTAATGAAATATTAATGCTCCTAGTTATTTATGCCTTAACTATTATTTTATCGGTTATTACCTTTAATGGTTTTCTTAGTTTGTTATCAGTATTTGCAACGATGTTATATACCTTTTCTGTTTGGCAAAAAAGTACCAAAACCTATAAAATATTAGGTATTCCTGTAAGTCTTTTATGGCTTAGTTACAATATTTACATTCATTCAATTTTTGGTATTATCCTAGAATGTGTTTTAATGATTTCAGCCATCATTGGCTTTAATAGAGAAAAAAAATAAGATAGATTATAGAAAAGTCTATCTCTTTTTGTTATAATAGTATTAGGATGGTTTATGGAAAATAACAAAATAGAAAGTGCTAAATAAGAAGTGGTTGGGATAGATCTCATTGGAATATATCGAGTGATAGAATAGAAAGTATTGCCGAACATGTCTATGGCGTTTGTATTTTAGCAATCAGTCTTGAATCTGAGTTCGATTTTGAAATTAATCTTGATAAAGTATTAAAAATGTTAATTATTCATGAAATTGGCGAAGTTTTAATTGGCGATATTACACCTTTTGATAATATTACACCAGAACAAAAACAGAGAGTTGAACATCAAGCTATGAGTTAAGTTTTAGGCTCACTTGTAAAGAAAGAAGAATTATTAACATTATTATTTGAATTTGATGAACAAAATACAAAAGAATCACGTTTTGCTTATTTGTGCGATAAAATGGAAGCCGACATTCAAGCCAAAGTATACGAGGATGCTGGCTATCAACATTCACTAGATGATCAAGCAAATAATGTTGTGTTTAAAAGTTCTAAAGTTGCTGAAATGATAGCAAATGGTGCAACGACTGCTTTTGATATCTGGTATGAATGGGACAAAAATAAATTTATAGCTGACCCTATTTTTAAAGAAATATTGGAATACGTTAAGAATAATAATTGTAATATCAAAACTAGAAAAAAGAAATATTAATAATTATGCTAGAAGAATACCTACATAAAAACGTGTATTAAAAAAATAATTGGTTATAATAATAAAAGAAGTAGAATTTATTAATTTTCTACTTCTTCTTTCATATATTTTATTAGGAGGCTATATGAAAATTAATTATAAAAGACTGATTATTTTTATTTTAGTACCAGTATTATTAGGTGCTCTAGTAGGTTTACTTACATCTGTTAATAGCGATATTGATAGTATTATTCCTAAATGGATTTTTCCAGTAGTTTGGACCATATTATATATTTTAATGGGAGTGTCTTCATATCTCGTTTATGAAAAAGAGGGTGAAGTACCAAGAATATATGTTATTCAATTAATATTTAATTTACTGTGGAGTTTTGTCTTCTTTAAATTTAAATGGTTTACTTTTGCCTTTATTTGGATAATTGGATTGTTTATCTTAGTCATAAGAATGATTAAAGAATTTAATAAAATAGATAAAAGAGCAGGTAATTTACAAATTCCATATGCTATTTGGTTAGTCATTGCGGCTATTTTAAACTTAATGAAAATTATTTAAAATTATGATATACTTATCATGTGATAATATGAAAAAAATAATCTTTGTGATAAGTATATTTTTTATTTGCTTAAATTTTGTTAATGCTAAAGAAACTGTTAAATATGCTGGCTGTATTGATGGCGATACCATTAAAGTATATCTTAATGATAAAAAAGAAACAGTTAGATTATTAGCAGTCGATACTCCAGAAACGGGAAAGCCAGATAAAGCAGCCGATTATTATGCGAAAGAAGCGAGCGAATATACCTGTAATAAAATAAAAAAAGCCCAAAAAATAATTTTAGAGTATGATACCAACAGTAATAAACGCGATAAATATGATAGAGTTTTAGCATGGGTATTTTTAGATGGAAATTTACTTCAAAGTGATTTAGTTGAAAATGGTTATGCCAAAGTAGCATATCTATATGATGATTACAAGTATACAAGTGAACTTATTACCAAGCAAGAATTGGCATCTGCCAAAAATATTGGTGTTTGGAATGAGAATGCTAAAAAACAATATGAAAGTGGCAGTAAAGAAACGACTATTGATGATGAAAAATATGAAAACAGTGAAATAGCAATTATCACTATTATTTTATTATTTATGATATTTGTGTGGAATTATCTTAGAATTAAAAAATAACTAATAGCTTTATATATTAGTTAAAATATGTTAAAATATATATACAAGTATTGGAGGAAAAAATGAAAAAGAAAATTATACTTATAGCACTATTCATATTTTTATTATGTGGGTGTACTAATCAAAAATTACCTAAGCCAGAATTATCAGAAGGACTTCGTGGTGAATTAGGCATTGACAAAAATATCAACGAAGATACGATTGATAAATATCTTGGAAGAACTGACAGTGTATATTATGATATGCGTATGTTGGTGGATACCGCTCACTATGAAAATATTGGTGGTGATTCTTACTTATCAGGTTTTATTAAAGGGTTTGAAATCTTACCTTATCCATTTTTAGCAGAAGTAACTGGTTTACCATCTGAAGTTGGTGAATCCTATAGTGGAAAAACTCTATATAGTTTAAAAGATGGTGCCTATGTTGCTAATTACAAAGAATCAAAAGAAATACTAGAATATTTCTTTCCACACGACAAATATATCTTCTTAATGTGTGGTGGCGGTGGCTATGCTGGTATGACAAAAAATTTACTTGTATCACTTGGTTGGGATCAAGATAAAATTTATGATATTGGTGGTTATTGGTACTATAAAGGAAAAAATAATGTCACAGTTAAGAATGAAAAGTATGGGGATGTAACCTATGACTTTTGGAAGCTAAATTATCACAATATCGATTTTGATAGTTTACATGAGGTTTAAAATGAAAAAAGGATTATTAATTATCTTGTTAATAATTTTTATAACTGGTTGTACCAAAGAAAAGTTTTCTTTAGAAGATAAATACTATAACAATCCATCTTTTGAAGAAATTGAAAAAGCAGAATTGCAAACATTAGAAAAAAATAAAGAATCATTCTTAGTAATGGTTTATACTACTGGTTGCTTTTCATGCATGGATTTTGAAAAATTATTAACTGAATTTACAACACAAAATAATTTACAGATTTTTAGAATAAATATTAACGATATTGAAAATACTAAATTAGCTAATAAAATAAAATATACTCCCTCATTAGTAATCTATAAAGATGGCAAAGTATATAAATATTTAGATGCTAATTCTGATAAAGATACGGAGTATTATAAAACTACGGATAATCTTAAAATATGGTTAAGTAAATATATTTTACTAGAAAATTAATATTTTTGTATAAAATTTATCCTTTGATATCAATATAGATATGAAAGGATATTTTTTATGTCAAAATATAAAGTAGATATCGTCGGAGTAAATACCTCTAATTTAAAAGTGTTAACCAATGAAGAAAATCTATTGCTGTTTGAAAAAATGCATCATGGAGATCCCTTCGCTAGAGATGATTTAATTAATGGTAATTTAAAACTAGTTTTGTCAATCTTAAAAAAATTTAATAATAAGGTAGATAACTTGGATGATTTGTTTCAAGTAGGTTGTTTAGGATTAGTCAAAGCCATCGATAATTTTGATACATCTTATAATGTAACTTTATCGACCTATGCCTGTCCATTAATTATAGGCGAAATGAAAAGATATATTCGCGATAATATTTCTTTAAGAATATCTAGAAGTGTCAAGGATTTAGCCTATAAAACTATGAAATTAAAAGAAGAATTAACTTCTCAAAATGGTAAGGTACCAACCGATAAAGAAATTGCTGATATTTTAAATGTTTCTGAGTTTGAGATTGCTAATGCCATAAATTCTTTAAAAGAGCCTGTTAGTATGTATGAACCTATCTATAATGATGGTGGAGATACAATTTATTTATGTGATCAATTATCGAAGCCCAAAGAAGAATATGATAAAGAGATAAAATTAGCATTAGAGAAAGCTATGGAAAAGTTAAAGGTAAGAGAATTACAAATCTTAAGAGATCGGTTTATCATTGGTAAGACTCAAATGGAAATTGCTAATGAACTAGGCATAAGTCAAGCACAAATATCTAGAATTGAAAAAAGTGCCCTTACTAATATCAAAAAATTAATTAAGTAGAATATATTTAATTAGGTGATATAGTGAGATTATCAGATTTACAACATAAAGAAATTGTCAATATTGTTGATGGCAAAAGAATTGGCATAATAATTGATGTGATTGTCGACGAAAAGGGTAATATTAATAGTTTAGTCCTTGAAGACCGCCGTGGCCGTAAGTTTTCTCGCGAAGAATATACTATTATGTGGAGTCAAATTGTTAAGATTGGCGATGATATTATCTTGATTGATACTAGAAATAAATAGCTAGTTTTGTCGAAATGGTAGCATTAATCAAATATCTATGATATTATCTAGTAAAAGTAAAGGAGATAAAAATGCCAGACTACATTTTATTAGATGATATGATTGATGATATGATTGATGATGTATCATACATAAAATTAAATTCGCATTTATTTAATGAAGAGGATGATTGATTTATCATCCTTTTTATTTTATAATTATCTTGTGATAATATGAAAGAATTAATTGATAACTATAAGTACGAGCGAGAGCTAAATAATAAAGGAATAGAACTAATTGCTGGGGTTGATGAAGTAGGTCGTGGCCCATTAATTGGGCCAGTTGTTGCAGCAGCCATAATATTACCCAAAGAATATAAACTAGAAGGCCTAACAGACTCTAAAAAACTATCCGAAAAGAAAAGAGAACTATTTTATGAAATCATTAAAAAAGATGCTTTAGCCATTGGGATTGGTATTGTTGATGAGAAAAAAATTGATGAAATAAATATTTATGAAGCAACGAAAGTAGCTATGAAACAGGCTATTGATAATTTAAAAATCAAGCCAGAACATATTTTAATTGATGCCATGCCACTAAATATAGACATCCCAACAACATCTATAATAAAAGGAGATTTATTAAGTATAACTATTTCTGCGGCTTCAGTTATTGCTAAAGTAACGAGAGATCATATGTTGTATGAGATAGATAAAGAATATCCCATGTATGATCTTAAAAACAATAAGGGTTATGGCACTAAAAAACATCTTGAAGCGATTAAACAATATGGGATTACTAAGTATCATAGATTAAGCTATAAGCCAGTAAGCGATTATAAAGATAAAATAATAAAATAAATGATTAATTTTACTTGAAAAAATCAAATAATTATTATATAATTTACTCATAAAGTAGAGGAGTGTAAGAATGAATACTAAAATTAATAAAATTTTAACGATTATAACGATTACTATTATAGTCATATCTGCAATTGTTTTTATATCTTTAGCTAAAGGTACATATTCTGTAAGTGACAAATATGTTGTATTTAAAGGTATAGGTCAGCATGACGAAGAAATTATTAAATCATGTAAGATTGGTACTGATGGTAAACTAGCTAGTTCATGTGTCGATGAAATCGATAGAATATGTAGTCAATGGGCAACCGGAAAGTATCCAGGTATTTGCTCAAATGGTTCTTGTACAGCAACCTATAGAGGAAAAACTGCAACAGAATTAAAAGCAATGACCTTTAGTGATGCTGATACATATTATTGCGTTGGTGGTACGTCACGCACTTATAGTGGTTGGGGATGTTATGTTTGTGATGCCGATTCAACTATCATGCAATGGGTAGTTAATGTTCAACCAAGCGATAGTAATTGCCCAGGTAATAAATGGCATGAAGATACTAGCATCACGGATGATAAACAATGCCCACCACCAGCGCCAGAACCAGAACCTGCTTGCTATCAATGTAAAGCCAATAGCCATATTTATGATTGGAAATATGATAATGATCCAACAATAAATGGCGATGCCAACTGTTCAGGCGGCTATAAGAAAACGACAAAAACACAATCAGAATGTAAGACTGAAACGCCAGCGTGTTATGAATGTAAAACAGATAGTCATATAATGTATTGGAAATATGACGGCACAGGTGATGCTAATTGTAGTGCCGGTTATAATAAAACAACAAAGACACAATCAGAATGTAAAAGCGTTAGTCCAGCATGCTATGAGTGTAAGGCTAATAGCCATATAATGACATGGAAATATGATGGAACTGGCGATGCCAATTGTAGTGGTGGTTATACAAAGACTACTAAAACACAAGCAGAATGTAAGACGGTTAGTCCAGCATGTTATGAATGTAAAGCCGATAAGAACATAAAGAAATGGGCTTATGACGGACTTGGAGATAATTATTGTCAAGGTGGATATAATAAAACAAATAAGACTGAAGCTGAATGTAAATATGTTCCAGAAAATCCACCAACAGGTCAAACAAAAGCCATAATTGCATGGGTAATTGCTTCAATTGCGATGGGATGCTCAATATGGTATTTAAAAAATGATGCTTTATCAAAATAAAGCATTTTTTTCTTGTATTTTTTTACTTTTTATCATATAATTATGATTTGTGTGAAAGAAAGTAGGGGAAAATATGAACGATAAGATAAGAAATATTGCTATCATTGCCCATGTTGACCATGGTAAAACAACGCTTGTTGACCAATTATTAAAAAAATCTGGTACTTTTAGAGAAAATGAGCAAGTTGAAGATCGTGTAATGGATTCTAATGATATTGAAAGAGAAAGAGGAATAACTATTCTTGCTAAAACAACAGCTATTAATTATAAAGACTATCGTATTAATATTCTAGATACTCCAGGACATGCTGATTTTGGCGGTGAAGTAGAAAGAATTATGAATATGGTTGATGGCGTATTACTTCTTGTAGATGCTTATGAAGGTACTATGCCACAAACAAGGTTTGTTTTAAAGAAAGCTTTGGAAGCTAATGTTAAACCAATCGTTGTTATCAACAAAGTAGATAAACCAACTGCTAGACTAAGTCAAGTTGTCGATGAAGTAATTGACTTGTTTATTGAACTAGGTGCTAGCGATGAACAGCTAGATTTTAAAGTAGCTTATGTATCAGCTCTAAATGGTACGGCATCGCTTAGTCCTGAACTAAGTAGTCAAACTGATGATTATTCATGTATCTATGATCTAATAATTAATGAAATTCCAGCCCCTGATGTTGATGTTGATGCTCCATTACAATTTCAACCAGCATTACTTGATTATAATGATTATGTTGGAAGAATTGGAATTGGTCGTGTTAAAGCTGGAACAATTAAAGAAAATGAAATGGTTTCTTGTGTTAGATTGGATGGTAGTATCAAACAATTTAGAATTCAAAAACTGTTTGGTTTCTTAGGCTTAAAAAGAATTGAGATTAAAGAAGCCCATGCTGGAGAAATTGTTGCTATCGCTGGTATGCCTGATATTTCAGTTGGTGAAACAGTATGCGACATTGGCAAAGAAAAAGCACTACCAGTATTAAGAATTGATGAGCCCACTTTAAAAATGACTTTTATGACTAGTGATAGTCCATTTGTTGGCCGTGATGGTGAACATGTTACTGCTAGCAAAATTGGCGATAGATTATTTAGAGAGACTCAGAGAGATGTCAGCCTTCGTGTTGAAGAATCAGGTAGGGATTCTTGGATCGTATCAGGTAGAGGAGAATTACACTTATCTATTCTAATTGAAAATTTGAGAAGAGAAGGCTTTGAACTACAAGTGTCAAAACCAGAAGTAATCATTAAGGAAATTGATGGCGTATCTTGTGAACCATATGAGGAAGTTCAAATTGAAGTGCCTGAAGAATCAGTCGGTAATGTCATCGAAGCCTTAGGTTTACGCGGTGCTAAAATGGAAAATATGACGAATGTCAATAATCTAGTAAGATTATTATATACAATTCCATCTCGTGGTTTAATTGGTTTTTCAACTGATTTTATGACTATGACTAAAGGATATGGTATTCTAAATCATACTTTTAAAGAATATTTACCAGTTGAAGACATCACTGTTGGTGAAAGAAAATTTGGTGTTTTAGTTTCAATGGAAAACGGTAAAGCCACTGCTTATGCTATTGGTAATCTTGAAGATCGTGGAACAATGTTCATAGAACCTGGTACCGAAGTATATGAAGGCATGATTGTTGGTGAATGCAATCGTGAAAATGATTTAGCTGTCAATGTTGTAAAAGGCAAACAATTAACCAATACTAGAGCTGCTGGTTCCGACCATACAGTTGTCTTAAAAAGACCTAGACCAATTTCTTTGGAATATTGTCTAGATTATATTAATAGTGATGAATTATTAGAAATAACTCCACATTATTTAAGACTTAGAAAGAAAATTTTAAATACTGAATCAAGAAAGAAATTTGATGCTAAAAAGAATGCTTAATAAAAAAGCATCTTTTTTTTGATGCTTAATAACCTAAATCATTAAATATTTTTTCTACTTGTTCTTTATTATTAAGTGGTGTCTTTGAAAAAATTAATGTATCTTCAATTCTACTAGTAACTGTATAATACCCATTTGATATTAAAGTATGCTTTTCAAAATTCTTTCCTTTTTCTGCTGATCCTGTCATTCCTGGGCTTCGCATCGTTTTAAAAGTAGCAACATGTTCTGTCATTGTTTTCTTGGCTGAATTTTCACTATCATAAGTAACCATTTCAATTTCAATATCATCTTTTGTTGCCACCAAAGCTCCCGTAATATAATCCACTTTTTCATTCTTGTAATCATCAAGCTTATCGTAAATAATAAAACCATTATTGGTAGTTACAGTTGTAAAATTATCTAATGTAGATGCTTCTCTTACTTCTTTACTAGTACAACCGGTAATTATCAAGCATAATAACCCCAAGGTTAACAAACTAATTTTTTTCATATTTTCCTCCCTATAATATAAATACATTATACCATTAAAAAACATAATATATGTAAAAAAAAGACAAACTTTACATATAATTAATTAGGTGATTATATGGATAATCTAGATAATTTTAAATTGTTTGTTAAAGCGAATCCCAATTTTGCCTCTTTTATTAAAGATGGTTCAATGACATGGCAAAAGTTTTATGAACTATATGACATGTATGGTGAAGAATCATCTATATGGAATGAATTTAAAATACCTAAAAAGAATAGCCCAACCATCAACGATATTATCGATATGGCCAAAAATATTGATATTGATAAATTCCAGGATGGCATCAATTCTCTTAGTAAAGCAGTTGGTTTATTTAGCAATTTATTTGTAAGCAAAGAAACTGGTGAGGCATACAAACCTAGAGCTGTTTATCAAAGGTTTGATGACTAATGAAATTAAATATCCTAATGAATATTAATAGCAATAAGTTGCAAAAGCAATTTCTAAGAGAACACTCTTATTGGTATAAATACTTAAATCGTAGTGATAAGTATTATCCAGCATTTATAAGAGATATGAAAGAAAAATATAAATTAACAACAATCGATAAATTAAATAAAATATCAAATGACATTAATATGTTTAGTACATTTCTTGAAGTCCTAAAATAATTGTGTTATGATATATCCAGGTGGATTATGAGTGAGATAATAGATGCTACATATAAGTTTTTAGACGAATTAGACAAATCTAAATTAATTGAGAATTTAACAAAATATAAAAATAGATTGTTACAAGATAAACAAATATTATCAAAAATTAAACAAACAAAAAAAACAACTGACAATAGTATGTTAATAATGATGAGAAAAGAACTATATAGTAATAAAAATTATCAAATGTATATGAAATATTATAATGAATTGTCATTTATAATTTTAAAAATAAATAAACAATATAAAAAATATACAAGTACTAGAGAACATAATTGTATCTAAGGAGTAAATATGAAAGTAATAAGTGGAACTTTAAAAGGAAGAAAAATAGAAGGCTATAATATCGATGGTACAAGACCAACCATGGATAGAGTTAAAGAAAGCCTTTTTGCCATGATTCAAGAAAATATTAAAGATAGCGTAGTCTTAGATTTATTTGCAGGAAGTGGCCAGTTAGGCATTGAAGCTATTTCTAATGGTGCTAATTTATGTTACTTTATTGATCATAATAGTGAAGTAATCAAAATATTAAATAATAATATAACTAATCTAAATATCAAAGCTAAAGCTAAAGTAGTTTTATCTGATTGGAAAAAATTTTTAAATGATAGTGCTAATAATAATTTAAAGTTTGATTTAATTTTTGTTGATCCTCCATATGACTATGATGTCTATGAAAAAATAATAGAAAAAGTATCAACATTAAATCTTCTAAATGATAATGGCTTAATAGTTTTAGAACATGCTAATTTAAAACTAAAAGATAATTATAATAATTTAGTTTTATATAAATCAAAAAAATATGGTACAAAATCTGTCAACATTTATAAAAATAATTGACAGATTTTTTTTATTATGCTATATTTTAATTAAATAGAGGAGGAAATGAAAAATGAAAAGATTAAATAGAAAAGGATTTACATTAGTAGAATTATTAGCCGTTATCGTTATCTTAGCTATAGTTGTAGGTATCGCACTAACTACCGTATTACCAACACTTAAGAAATCACGTCAAAATGCTTTTGATTTAACAGCCAATACTGCTGCAGATTATCTAGAAAAACAATATCAATTATCTATGATTGGAGAAGTTAGTCCTTCTGATCTTCCAATTGACACTGAAACTGTTATGGGTGACAATGACTATTTAAAAGCTGGTTTAAAGAAAGACAACTATTCTGCTGGTAGTTGGTACTTTGACACAACAAAGAATAGAGCATGTGTAAAATTAACGAGAAGTACAGATGGTCAATATTATGATGCCGATGAAAATGGTGGAGTAGCAGAATCTGACGGATGTCACTAAAATAATTAAAGACTAGCCATAGTCTTTTTTCTTTGGTATAATTTAATTAGGTGATATATATGAATAATGATTTAATAATTGGTTCACATGTAGGATTCTCTTCAAAGAATCAACTAGTTGGTAGTGTTATGGAAGCATTATCATATGGGGCAAATACTTTTATGTTTTATACTGGAGCTCCGCAAAATACTTTAAGGAATCCTATTAAGAGTGAATTTACTAATGAAGCATATAAATTAATGAATGAGAATAATATTGATCTATCTAAAGTAGTTATTCATGCTCCCTATATTGTTAATTTAGGTAATTTAGAAAATTTTGATTTTTCGGTATCTTTTCTTCGTGGAGAATTGGAAAGAGCTAACTTATTAGGAATTAAAAATGTTGTTTTACACCCTGGAGCAAGTGTTTCATATGATAGAGCTGATTCGATAAATAGTATTATTAAAGGCTTAAATTTAATTCTTGATAATGATATAGATGTGACTATATGCCTTGAAACAATGGCTGGTAAGGGAACTGAAATAGGTATTAATACTCTAGAATTAAAAACTATTATTGATGGTGTTAAATATAAAGATAAGATTGGTGTATGCCTAGATACTTGTCACTTAAATGATAGCGGTATTGATTTAACTAAATTTGATGATTATATTAAAGAATTTGATAAAGAAATAGGTATTAATTATATTAAAGTAATTCATATTAATGATTCTAAAAACACTATTGGTTCACATAAAGATAGACATGAAAACATCGGATTAGGTAATATTGGTTTTGATACCCTAATAAATATTATCTATGATGAAAGATTTAAAGAAATTCCTAAAATCTTAGAAACTCCTTATGTAACTGAAAATGATGAATCAAAAGAAAAAATCTATCCTCCATATAAGTATGAGATAGCAATGATTAGAAATAGAGAATTTGATAAAAACTTATTAGACAAGATAAGAAATAATTAACTTATCTTGTCTTTATATTTTTCATATAATTCCAATAGTTTATCATAAACATCTTGACTTAAATCATCTTTAATCTCATCGATTACTTCTAACGGTTCATCTAAAATCCTTTTAGGATATTTTTTTATATAAGCATATATCAAATCTAATTCATTACTTTTTAAAGTTATGCCTTGATTATAAGCATAATTATTAATATTCTCTTTGGTTAATTTATCAATATATTTTAAAATTATTAATTTGTTCATTATAGTCTCCCTGTTAAACATATGATAATTATTTGGAAATATGCTATAATAATAAATAGATAGAAAGGATGAGATTATGAGTCTTATTAAGCATAAATATATTAATAAAACAACAAAATATAAATTACCCAAAAAGAAATCTCGTTCTTTTAATAAACCGATTAATAAAAAAATTAAATATGGTACTAAAGATTTGAATGGCATCATCGATAAAAGATATTATTTAATCTCATTTTTAATGATTGCTTTTTTCTTAATAATTATTGGCAGATTATTTAAATTACAAGTAATGGATACTAATAAATATAAGGAAAAATTAGCCATATCGACTGAAAAAACAGTCGAAGGAAATAGTTCACCAAGAGGAAGAATTTACGATAGGAACTATAAATTACTAGTTGATAACCAAGCGAAAAAAACAATTTATTATAAAAAAGAAAATGGTATAACATCTAAAGAAGAAGTTGATTTGGCATACATTGTTAGTGATTTAATTGATGTTGACTATTCAAAATTAAGTGATTATCGTTTAAAGAATTTTTATTATGTTAATAATCAAGAAGCATGCAAAAAGAAAATTACCGCTAAAGAATGGAATCAATATAAACAAAGAAAAATAAATGATGTCGACATTGAAAGTTTAATATTTGAAAGAATTACGGAAGAAGAATTAAGTAAATATAATGAAAAAGATTTAGAAGCTGCCTATATCTATTATCTTATGAATAGAGGTTATTCATATGCTGAGAAGATTATTAAAAATAAAGATGTTACCGAAAAAGAATACGCCATTATTAGTGAAAATATATCTTCTTTACATGGCTTTAATACAAAATTAGATTGGGAAAGAATATACTTATATGGTGATACTTTTAAATCAATTTTAGGAACTGTATCATCTAACACCGGGGGCATTCCAAAGGAACTTACTGATGATTACTTAAAGAAAGGATATAGTTTAGATGACCGAGTAGGTACTAGTTATTTGGAGTATCAGTATGAAGATTATTTAAAAGGAACTAAACCAATCTATAAAATAGTTAATAATAATTATGAATTGTTACATCAAGGTAAGCGTGGAAATGATATTGTTTTAACAATTGATATTGACCTTCAAAAATACTTAGAACAAGTTTTGAGTGAAGAAGTTTTAAATGCTAAATATGAACCTAATACCAAATATTATGACCATTCTTTTGCTGTAATTGCCAATCCCAATACCGGAGAAATTCTAGCTATGTCTGGAAAGCAAGTTAAAAGAAATACGCAAGGTAATTATGAAATTATTGATTATACTCCGGGTGTTGTTACTTTACCAGTAACGCCGGGTTCAATAGTTAAAGGCGCATCGATGATGGTTGGTTACAAGTACGGAGCAATTGATATTGGCAGTATTCAAAAGGACGAATGTTTAAAAATTAAAAACACTCCTGAGAAATGTTCTTGGCGAACAATGGGTAATATTAATGATTTATATGCTCTAAGATATTCTTCAAATGTCTACCAATATAAAATAGCCATTAAAGTAGGCAAAGGTAATTATACCTATAATGGCCCGCTAAAAATTGATACCGATGCCTTTAATAAATATCGTGATATGTATGCTTCGTTCGGCTTAGGAGTTAAGACTGGTATTGATTTACCGGTAGAAAGTTTAGGGTATTCTGGAAAATCAAAATTACCTGGTCACTTACTAGATTTTTCGATTGGTCAATATGATACATATACACCAATTCAACTTTCTCAGTATATTAGTACTTTAGCAAATGGTGGTACTAAATATAAACCATATCTTTTAAAAGAAGTATATGCTCCAGCTATTAATGAAAAAGATGTTTTAGGGGATTTGATTTATGCCACAGAAAAAGAAAAAATAAGTAATGTTGATATTGATCAAAAATATATTGAGCGAGTAAGGCTTGGATTTCATCAAGTAATTACAAGTGGCCTTGGCTATGGTTATATGGGTAATTATTATGATTCTGCCGGCAAAACTGGAACTAGTCAAAGCTTCATTGATACCGATAATGATGGTAAGGTAGATACTGAAACAATCACTTCCTCATTTGTAGGCTATGCTCCAAGTGAAAATCCCCAAATGAGTATTGTCGTTGTTTCTCCTGATATTAGTTTACCAGATGCTGGCTATCAAAGTATGATTACTAAAAGAATTTCAGCTAAAATGGTAGATAAATATTTTGCATTAAATTAAAAAATAGTTGTACTACTCGCTAAAAGTATGTTATAATACACTTGACGTTTTTTAAGGAGGTGCACTATGGCAAAGAAAAATGAAAATAGAGTTTTAGTACCTTTAATTTGTGAAGAATGCAAAACTCAAAATTACACCGTAAGTAAAAATAAAAAAAATACGACAGAAAGATTGGAATTAAACAAATATTGTCCAAAATGTCGTAAGAATACTACTCATAAAGAAAAGAAATAATAAGAAAGGCGAAGTTTTATGATAAATGTTAATGATTTTAAAACTGGTATGACTATCAGTTATGAAGGAAACTTATACCAAGTACTTGAATTTCAGCATGTAAAACCAGGAAAAGGGGCAGCTATTGTTAAAACTAAATTAAAAAATTTAAGAACTGGTTCTATCGTTGAGCAAACATTTAATTCAGGTATTAAAGTACCACAAGCGCATGTTGAAAAAATAAAAATGCAATATCTATATGAATCAAGTGGTTCTTATGCCTTCATGAATATGAATACTTATGAACAAGTTGAATTACAAGCTAGTCAAATAGAAAATGAAGTAAAATTCTTAAAAGAAGGTTTAGAAGTATTAATTTTCTTCTACGAAGGAGAAATGTTAGGTATTGAATTACCTGAAAAAGTAGATTATGTTATAACTGAGACAGAACCTGCAATTAAAGGTAATACAGCTACAAATGCTACTAAAGATGCGATTATTGAAACTGGATTACTTGTAAAGGTTCCACTATTCATTGAACAAGGTGAAGAAATCATCGTATCAACTAAAGATGGTAAATACGTATCAAGAAAGTAATTACTTTCTTTTTTTTTGTACACTTTTCGTCAACTTGATTTACAAAGTTTACTCCTTGTTATATAATTATAATAAGGTGATGATATGAAAAATAAGCCTTCTAAAATATTAGCTATTCATAGCATTAAAGATTTGGATAACATAACCAATGATACCAAGTATATTAATTTAGACATCACTAATCCAGAACACGATGTTATCGCATACTTCAAAGAATATGGTGAAAACTATATGTATTCTGATATTACTTCAGATGTTATGGGATATACATATGTTAATTATGAGAAATTTCTAAAAGCTGAAAATATCATTGAAATGATTTATGCTCGCATGCCAAATGATTTAAACAAACTAGCAGTGGCTAAATATCTTTATGTTAGTGCTGCTAAATGTCTTTCAACAGATATTAATGCAAACCAAAATAAATGTGAAATATATAATTTGACACTTATGAGTACGATTAATAATTTATGGGGTAGTCTAGCAGAGGGCACAGTCACTGATATTAGTGCTGCCAAAATCTATTACTATCTATGTCGTCGCTTAGATATTGATGCGACGATTATAATCGATGAAACAAATAAACAAGCTTTAACTAAACTTATGATTGATAAACAAACATTAGTAACAGACATCTATGAAGATATTCCATACATTTGGTGTCGTATGCAAACAAGACATTTTGCAACTTATAATGATGATATCATTTTAGATAAAAAAATAAAGTATTTAAAAAACAAATATTGTGATTACTATCTTGATAAAGCATTAAAAGATATTGATTATACGAAAGAAGACTGCGTCTATACTATTTTAGAAAGAACTAGTGACTTAATTGATATAGATACCATTAAACCAGTAGAATTAAGTATTATTTATAAATACTTATTTGATAAATATTGTCCTAATTATAATATCAAAATTAATAACTTATATTTAAATGATTCCCATAAAAATCATTTTATAATGATTAGTTATAATGATAATCATTATAGTTATAATTATAAACAAAAAAGTTTTATTTTAATTAAAGATGAAGAAATTATTGATAATATAGCTCATGGTAAAATTGGTCTATATAAAGGAGAATTTATTCCCAATATTAATAATTGTTTATAAATTGCTAATAATATTATTAGTGTATGAAAAGGTGATTATATGAAAAGAAAGAAAATTAAAGGAAAACATATCTTTTTAGGCACCATATTTTTACTAATAATGATTATTGCAATTTTTTCTTATACCTTAAAACCTGATCGAAAACTAACTAAATTCGAATCTTTAATTAAAGATACGGTTACTGGAACCGAGAAAATTATTTTTATTCCATTTAAATTTGTGATTAATAAATTTGATGATTATCAGGAATTAGTAAACATCAGGAAGAAATATCAAAAACTATTGCCAGAAGTATCAAGAATTGATTCTTTAAATGCTGAGAATATTGAACTTCGCAAACAATTAGAAGCTTTGAAAGATGAACTAGGTATTGAATATACCATCAATGATTATGAGTATTTAAATGCTACTGTTATTAATCGTAACATTGCCGCTTGGTATAATACAATTACTATTGATAAAGGTTCATATAATGGGATTAAACCTGACATGGTTGTTGTAAATAGTCAAGGACTAATTGGCAAAATAATATCGACAACTACTTTTACTAGTGAAGTTAGATTATTAACAACGGGAGATACAATCAATAAAATTAGTGTAACTATCAGCGATGGCAGCAATTCAGTTAATGGTTTGATTAAGAAATACAATTATAATACCAAGTATTTAGAAGTTGAAGGTGTTAGTAATACTGAAAAAGTAAATGATGGTGAATATGTATATACTTCTGGTTTGGGAGGAATATTTCCTAGTGGTATTTTAATTGGTAAAGTTAAAAATATTAAAACTGATGAATATGACTTGGCCAAAATTATCGATGTAGAACCAATTGCTGATTTTGATAATCTTAACTATGTGGCTATTTTAAAACGAAAAGAGTTAAAAAAATGATAATAATAATTATTTATATGATTCTTTCTTTCTTGTTAGATGGTTTAATTTCTAATTATATAAGTATTAATATTGTTGATCCAAGCTATCTTAGAACTATCTATTCAGTAGTTGCCTTAGTTATTATTTATAATTATTTTGATAACGAAGGAAAGTATTTAAAGATCTTGTTAATCTTAGGAATTCTTTTTGATATTGTATATACGAATACTTTCCTTTTAAATATTTTTCTTTTCATCATTATCTATTTATTTATCAAAGAAATAAATATATATATTCCTAATAATTTATTAACAATCAATCTTAAATCATTACTTTCAATCATTATTTATCATTCATTATCATTTTTGATTCTTTTGTTAGCAAACTATAGTAATTATTCTTCGAAAATATTATGGACTATCATCTCAAGAAGTATAATTATGACGGCTATCTATACGACCATTAGTTATTTTGCAATAAAAAAAATATATTATAAGAAGTATTCTAAAAAGATAAAATAAATTGACTATTTTAGCTTTTTTTCTTATAATTATTAACTGAGTGAAGTGATATTATGGAAAAAATAATTTTAATAAAATATGGAGAATTGACTACCAAAAAAGCTAATCGCAATTTATTTATTAGTAAAATTTATGAACAAATGAAAGAATTACTTACTAATTATAATGTTAAAATCATTAAAAATAGAGTTAGAATGTTTATTGAAGTAACAGATAATGAATTGGATGAAGTGGTAAATGTTGTCAAAAATATCTTTGGCATTCATAGTATAGTTATTGCTTATAAAGTTAAAACTGATACTGAAGAAATTGAAAAAAGTGTTTTAGAAGTCGCTAAAAATACTTCTTTTAAAACATTTAAAGTAGAAACTGATAGAGCTGATAAATCGTTTCCTATATCTAGTATGGAATTTTCAAAAAGAATCGGTAGTTTAATTCTAAAAAATATTGAAAACATTAAAGTTGATGTTCATAATCCAGAATATTTATTAAAAATTGAAATTCGTGATGATTATACATATATTTATTCTAAAGAAATTGCTGGTTTAGGTGGATATCCAGTGGGAATAGCCGGTAAAGGACTTTTAATGCTATCTGGTGGTATCGATTCGCCGGTAGCTGGATATATGGCTATGAAAAGAGGTATTAAATTAGAATGTATCTACTTCGAATCACCGCCCCATACTAGTCCAGCTGCTAAAGAAAAAGTAAAAAAACTAGTATCTATTTTAAATAATTATCAAGCAAGTATTAAATTACATATTATTAATTTTACTGAAATTCAAGAAGCAATTTACAAATATATGAATCCTGAATATATGATTACCATAATGCGAAGAATGATGTATCGAATTAGTGAAAAAGTAATGCAAGAAAGAAATTGTTTAGCTTTAATTAATGGTGAGTCAGTAGGGCAAGTTGCTAGTCAAACATTAACTAGTATGAGAGTTATTAATAGTGTAACAAATATTCCTGTTATTAGACCAGTTGCTTGTTTGGATAAATTAGAAATAATTGATATTGCTAAAAAAATTGGTACTTATGAAACTTCTATTTTACCATATGAAGATTGCTGTACTATCTTTTTACCAAAACACCCAGTAATTAATCCTAAACTGGATAAAGCTATTGCTTATGAAGAAGTTATCGATTATGAAACGATGATTGATAATGCGATTAAAAATCATGAAACTATTACCATTGAATTAAATAAAAATGAATTTGATATTTAACTTGTAAAAATTACCATAGAAAAATAAGTATTAAATTGTCAATATTTCACAACCTATTATTGTAGGAGGTGAATATAATGAATAATAGTTCAAATACAAACAAACTAGTTGTTCCAGGAGCAAAACAAGCTATCGAAAGAATGAAATATGAAATAGCTAACGAATTTGGTGTTAATTTAGGACCAGATGCTACTTCAAGAGCAAACGGATCAGTTGGTGGCGAAATTACTAAGAGATTAGTTAAATTAGGACAAAACCAATTAAGTGGTTCTTACCAAAATAAATAAGTTTACAAGGAATAGAGTAATCTATTCTTTTTCTTTACAAACTATTTTTGTTATAGTATAATACCTATGTCAAAAAAGGAGTGATAGGGATGTTTGATTTTTTACTAGATGCCATAATCGATGTTCTAAAACTAATTCCATTTTTATTTATATCATTTTTAATTATGGAATTAATTGAACACAAATTAAATAATAAAAAAAGTTTATCTAAAGCTAATCAATATGGTCCATTTATTGGTTCTACTTTAGGAATTATCCCTCAATGTGGCTTTTCAGCTTTAGCATCTAACCTATATGCAGCTAGAGTTATTACTTTAGGAACATTGATATCAGTCTATCTATCTACATCTGATGAGATGTTACCAATTATGATTTCTCATAAAACTAATATTACCATTATTTTAAAAATTTTGCTTATTAAGTTTTTAATTGGTTTGCTTTTTGGCTTTTTAATTGATATCCTATATCGTAAAAGACATAGTACTGATATTAAACATTTTTGCAAAGAAGAGCACTGTCATTGTGAAGAGAGTATAATTAAATCTAGTTTGATTCATACCCTAAGAATAGCAGCGTATATTTTATTGATTAATTTCACTTTAAATGCTTTAATTAACGAAGATATTATTAGACACTTTGCTAGTAATAATAAAATACTAGCTCCAATTATTACATCGATAATTGGCTTGATACCAAATTGTGCTAGCAGTGTTATTATTACTGAACTATATCTTGACGATATTATTAGTTTAGGAAGTTGTTTATCAGGTTTGTTAGCTGGTTCAGGAGTAGGCTTCTTGGTTTTATTCAAACAAAACAAAAATGTGAAAGAAAATATTGCAATTTTATTTATTTTAATACTAATTGCTAGTATTTGTGGAATAATATTTAATTTAATTTAAATATTATTTTTTTTGACTCTATTGGCTTGTATTTTTATAAAATATACGCTATAATATTTAATAGAGAATAAGGGAGTGTTTTTATGGACTCAAATATTACTTTAGATAATCAAATGGATAATTTATTTGGAGTAAAACATTATAAAGTAAAAGTGATACGCCAAAAAGAAAATATTTTTAGATATATCGTTAGTGTTATATCATATTCAATATTTATATTTTTAATGTTAATTGGTGGAACACTATTATTATACATTGCTGATATTAAAATAAGAGCTGCTAAAGGTGACTATAGTGCTCCGGCTTTTAATGCCTATGTTGTCTTATCAGGCAGTATGTTACCGACAATTGAAATAAAAGATGTTGTTGTAACTAAAAAAATTGCTGAAGAGCGATTAGAAATTGGTGATATTATTACCTTTATATCGCCCGATCCAAGATTTGGAGGTATTTCAGTTACCCATAGAATTATTGAAAAAATATATGATGAAACAGATGGCATATATAAATATCGTACCCAAGGTGATAACAATAATGTTGCTGATGGTATGCCTGTATCAAACGATTACATATTAGGAAAAGTAATCTTAAAAGTTCCTAAACTAGGTTATATTCAAGATATCTTAGCAAGTAAAGGTGGATTAATTATTTTTGTACTAATTCCATGTTTAGCTATCTTATCTTACGATATAATGAAGATATTTAAACGCTTAGGACAAAAAACAAAATTAATAAAAGAGTAGGATGGTTTTTATGCCAAGAAAGAAAGTTGAAGTTGTTGAATTAAATAAAAAAGAAGAAAAAATTATCTTAGAAAAAAAGCAATCTGCTTTAATTCTTTTTTGGCGTCGTCACAGCCTTTTAATCTTTTTAACTTGCTTGATTCTAGCATTGACAATTTTGGGAGTAAGCGTAATGTTAGCAATTAAGCATATGAACCGCAATGAAAATCCAAGTATTAAAGCTGCAACCGTTGACATTTCCTTAAAAGATTATCAAACTACTATTGGTAACAATGCGTTAACTGAAGATTCTGCAAAAGATAAATTTTTAAATAACAATAAGCTTAAAAGTAATGGTGAAGTTTTACTTGTTAAGAAAGTAGAAAATGATAGATTTACCATTAAGTATTATAGTGATGGTACTGCCTTAATGATTTTAAAAGATGGTAATCGTGTTACAAGAATTAATCCTTTAGCAAACGGTGATTATGGTATTAAAAATGATGGTGTAATTTCATCTAAAGCCGTAACCTCTAATGTTACAATAATTGAAACCAAAGAATATCCTTGGGGTACAATCAATTATTTAAGTGATGGCTCAGCTGAAGTTATAAACTCTAAAATGGATATTTTCGTTAGAAATGCTAAAGATATAAACGATAATTACATATCTAATAATAAAGTTAGTTATTTGAAAGAAACAAAGACTATTGGTGATATTAAATTAAACTATTATTATGATGGTACCATTGAAGTCATTAAAAATAGAACAAGTTATCTTGTTAGGACTGAGAGTGATTTAAATATTGGTTCTAACGATGTGTCATTTAAAAATAATAATGAAGCGACAATATATAAAAGTTTAAAAATGTCAGATGGCATTGTGATTGATTACTATACTGATGGTGGCGCTATTATAAAGGATGGTAATAAAACACTAAGTATTAGAAAGAGCAATAGTATTATTATAAAGAATAATAAAGTATACGAAATTGTTGATAATATATATGTTGAAGAATGTAAGAAAAATGGTAATGTTACTTACTATACTAACGGAAGCGCCGTAGTAAATAATTATAATGGCGATACATTATATGTTCCTGAAAACAGTGATATTAAATATGCTGGAGGAAATATCAGTAGTGTTGGAAATAATACTGAAAAGTTAAGTAATGAAACTAATATTGCTTCTGAAAATGTAAAAACATTTGAACAAACGGCAGTCATTAAAACTCCAGATTATATTGCAATCGTTCCTAAAGATAAAATAGTTTATGATAAAGAGGGAAAAATTCAAGAAATTGAAGATGTGACTATCCCTGATGATATTAAACATTTTACAATTACTAATAATACAAATGATAAAATAACTTATCGTGTTGTCTTAGAAAAATCATCTAGAACAACTGTCAATGTAGAATATTTAAGATATCAAATATCAGCTGGAAGTGAATATCTAGGCCCTGATAAATTAACAAATCACATATGGAAAGATGACAACATATCTAAATCGCTAAATATAACTGGGACAAATTATATTTTGATTGAAAAAAGTCTTGAACCATTTGCTGCTGATAGTGTTAATGTCATGCTATGGACGGACTATGAAACAATTCCTAATAGTGAACAAGACAAATACTTTTATGGAACAATAAGAGTATATGCTTGGACTGAAGAATAATTATGAATGAGAGGTGAAACTTATGATCGAATTTGTAAAAACTAAAAAAACATATCTTGTTGCTTTAGCTGTTTTATTCTTGTTTGTATCATTGAGTGACACTACTTATTCATTATTCTTAAAGTCTGATGAAACTGAAAAATTTAATTATAATACTGGCTTACTAGATTTAGAATTTATTGAAACTAAACCAATAAAGTTAGAAAATGCTTTTCCAACAAAAGACAGTGATGTTTCGGGAGAACCATATCAAATAACGATTAAAAATACGGGCAATTTAGCATATATTTTTGATTTAAAAATGTTATCCGATACCGATGACAATCGCATTGACTATCAATATATTAAAGTAAAAGTAAATGATTATTTACCACATACCTTGGCAAGCAACAATAATTTATTGGATACCAATGTCATTATTTATCCTAAAGAAGAGATAACATATAAGATAAAAGTTTGGTTGGATATAGATACCCCAAATAATGAATTAGGAAAAACCTTCGATGCTAAAGTCGTTGCCGTTGGTAAAAACATTTATAAAACATTAGATGCTAGCGGAGCTAATCATCCAAAATTAAATAGTGATATGATTCCAGTATATTACGATAGAAATATTAATAAATGGAAAGTAGCCGATAAAAGTAATTTAAATACTCTTCATCCTTGGTATAATTATGATAGTGGCGAGTGGGCGAATATAGTTACTGTTAAAGAAAGTGATAATTATATATATGATTTAACTGGAAGAAATAACATTAAAGCAAATAGTTTAACTGTTAATAATGGGAATGTTATTATTGATGATAAATATTTAGACTTAAGTATCTCTGAATATGAGTTTAATGAAATTAGTAATATCTTTAGAGTAAAATTTGCTGATTTAAGAGATAACATATACATTATTTCAAATGATTATATGAGTTATTATTACAATCCAGTCAATAAAACATTTATTTTTAAAAATGGTAATAATACAGTTACTTCGGAGCCATATAATGTTACAAATAATACATGGTATATTCTTGGTTATACCTATGATGGTAAAAGTATTTCATTCTATGTCAATGGTGATAAAATATCGACTGCCAATATTTCAGGTAGTATGACGTCTTCTTCTTCGTTTAAGTTAGGAACCAATAGCACATTAGACAAAGTAAGTAAATTGACGATTGGTGATGTATTATTTTATAATCGTATACTTACTGACAATGAAATTGCTAATAATTATCGTACAAGTTTTAATATCATTTATCAAAATTTATTCTATGGCTACAGCGAATTTACACCAATGAGTTTGAAAGAACACTATTTATCAAGTGATCCAGGAACAATTGTTATGGATGAAGACATCTTAAGTCAATATGTATGGATACCACGTTTTAAATATCGCGTTTGGAATGCATTAGGTGAAAACAATGTAGATACATATGATGCATATCATAAAGGTATTGATATAACATTTGAAACCTTAGATAATTCGTCTGGAACAATTTATTGTGATAATGGTTGCTATAGTGATCTATTAAAAACAATTCCAATAACAAGCAACGATAATGGTAAATATTATACTCATCCAGCATTTAGTAAAACTGAAAAAGAATTAACTGGCTTTTGGGTAGGAAAGTATGAAATAACAAGTAATTATTCTAATCGTGCAAATCAAGAAGTGCTTAGAAATGAATATTTATCAACATATTATACCAATATTAAGAAAATAAGTGATAATATAGATTATCATGTAATAAAAAATAGCGAGTGGGGAGCCATTACATATTTGAGTCATTCAAAATATGGTTTATGCAAAAACAATCTTTGTGCTGAATATGCTGGCAATGATAGCTATATTGCTGGTAATAATCAATTAGATACCACGACAGGCAATAATTATGGTGTATTTGATTTAGCAGGAAGTGCTAGTGAATATACCATGGGAAATATTACAACAACCGATAGCTTAAATTTAAATAATTCATCATTTAGTGATGTTCCAATTGGAACTGACGATTATGATTTATATCAAAATAATTCCTTTATATTAGGTGATGCCACAAAGGAAATAAACGGTTGGTATAATACTAGTGGTAATATTGATATAAATAATTCATGGATTGTTAGAAATAATATATTTGGTTATGATACTAGTAATGATATTCAAAGTGAAGATTTAACAACGAGAATTGTAATAAAATAAAAGACTTCAAAGTGAAGTCTTTTTCATTGCTCTAATAACCATTCAAATACCGCCTTATAATCAATTGCACTACTAATTGTACTGTGTAATTTTTTTTCATATGTTTCCTTATATGCCCATCCTCCAGCCTTGTTGATTTTGTTAACCATATTTGTCATACAAACATTATAATAACCTTCATTATTTGGATCAACTGTTCCAGATATAGCATATATTTTAGTATGTAGGTAATTATCCGTTTTAGTGGTAAGTGGACAACAACTAATTGGAACAGCCGCTGCAAAATAATTGGGATATAAATTAACCAAATTCCATACTTCTATTGTTCCCATACTAAATCCCATAATATATATTTTTTTAGTATTAATTTTAAAATCTTTTACCGTTTTATCAAGTAGCGACATAAGTGCCAATGAAATTTCTGGCTGTGAGTGCCAATCCCTTCTGCCATTTACGGGTGCTAAATAAATGAAAGGAGTACCAGAATACTCATTCAAAACATAATCTACTTGTCTTAGTTTAGGAACAGCATTTGGATCATGAATGTAGCATCCACCATGTAAGAAAATTAATAAAGGCAACCCCTCGGTAGCATTATCAGGAACATTCAACCAATAATCGAACGAAAATCCAGGATCATCAAAATGTTTAAGTGATAATTCTTTTTTATATTTAATTGGTTCAGTTTTTTTACTACTAGATGATGATTTGCTCGATGGCTTGCTGCTTGATAATCCTTTATCTTCTAATTTACAACTAATAGCTTTGGTATTACCAGCTTTATCATAGATGGTAATATTAACACTAGATACTTCTTTATTTAGTTTAATACTTGATGAGGTATAACCAGTACCATCGATTTCATATTTACTAATACCAACATTATCTTTAGCTTTAATAGTTATCTGTGATATACCACTTCCATAATATCCAGAGCAACTTCCACTAGGCACCTCTCTATCAATATTAGTTATTTCAATGCTTTTTTCTCTACTTTCACCTTTAT